>MDSW01069524.1_pt1 | contig 14113 bp, 14 predicted proteins | sample 811171 | NCBI WGS metagenome assembly MDSW01 (sample SAMN05326641, study PRJNA326480) | marine metagenome | isolation source: seawater | place: Atlantic Ocean: North West | collected 2012 | reverse complement strand
TCGAGAAGACTCGAACTTCCACGGGAGTTACCCCACAGCGACCTCAACGCTGCGCGTCTACCAATTCCGCCACGACCGCACTGTCTAGGCTTGGTGTGGCGCGTATTAGCCAAAGGCTTGGGGGATGAAAAGGGGGTATTTCGGGATTGGCGAGAATTTTTCGCATTCGCGCTCTTGCCGTTGCGACAGGCCGGGCGGTCCCGGCCTGTCGCGCGGTGCAGGTTATTGCGGCGCCGCGGTTTCCACGAGCTCCGCTGCCTTCGCCGCAAAGCTCGGCAGCGCCATCGCGGGCTTCGGCGCCGTAGCGGCGTCGGCGCGACCGTTCATCCTCAGGGCCGCCTTGCGGATCAGACCGCTGCGCTCGGGCTGCGCAGGCGCGAAGACCGGCTGCGCCGAAAGCGCGTTCTCATACCAGCCCATCGCGAGATCGGCGCGCTCAGCCGTACCGATTCCCTGCATCAGGTGATGGCCGACCAATTCGTCATAGGCGCCCTCGCCCAGACCACCCAGAACCAGCGCCGAGCCCAGCGCCACACCCATGTCGTCGGTGCGGTAGCCGACCGACAGGCAGACCTTCGCGGTGCCCGAGAGCTGCGCCGGGCTCATCCCCGAGCCGTCGATGAAGCTCTTCACCTTGGCAAGCGTCGCCTCGCGCGGGGTGGTGCCGACGGCGGCCACCTGCTCGGAGAGAAGCGCGCCGAAATCGCGGCACTGCGCGGCAATCTGCTCGGGAGTGAAGCCGCCGATATTGGCCTCCAGCTCCGCACCTTCGTCCAGCGCATAGCCGCGTGCGAGGCAGAACTGCTCGCCCAGGGCCTGCCCCGGATCGGTGAGCGAAGCCTCGGTGGCGAAGCCGCCATTGGACGAGGTGACGAGACTGGTCTTCGCGCAGAAAGACGCAAGCGACACCGGCACCGGTTCCGTAACCGGCGCGGGCGCCACGAAGGACGGCATCGCGGGCGCTGGCTGCGACGCCATCTGCGTCGCGAAGGACGGCGCGGCTGGTGCCGGAGCAGGCGCGGGCGCGGCAGCCGTGACCGGCGCGTTGCTCTGGGCCCCCGTATCGGCCTTCTGGCACGCCCCCGCCTGACAGGTGAACATCGCAGGCGTCGCGTTGTAGGCTTGGAAGTCGTTGCGCGAGAAACCACTCGGCGTCGAGGCGAAGACCCGCACCGCACAGCTCTTGTCGTTGCACCAGAAGCCCGGCCCCAGAACCGACGTGTCGAGCAGATAATCGGTGCGCCCGTCGTTATTCAGATCGGCCAGCTGCACGAAACCAGACCGCGCCATCAGCTGCTGCGGCTCCACGTTGGAGCTGCGCGCGATCTCGAACACGGCCTCGGAGATCTGCGGCGGCAAGCCCCCGATCGAATTGCCAGCGTAGGTCGGTTTCCCCGTGCCCAGCATCTGCTCGCGCGTCTGCAACAGAAGCCCGCGCATCCCCTGCGGATGGGTCGAGATCGTCTGCGTGACTGCCGCGCCGCCCAGGCTCGCCTTCTGATACGACGTGGTCAGGATGGTGCGCTCCAGATCGGTCAGCTTGCCCGTGATCGGGAAATCCATGAAGGCCTGATATTGCGAGATGCCCGCGCGCGAGTTGCGCCCCAGCACCCCATCCGGCGTGCCGACATTCCAGCCGAAGTGGTTGAGCGAGACCTGCACTTCGCGATTGGCCTCGCGCTGCGCCGACGACATGGTCGGCTTCTTGTAATAGGTGCGCTTGGTGACCGTGCGCGGCTGACGGTTGGCCTCGTTCACGATCGCGCCGCCGATGATCCCTCCGATCACCCCACCCACGATATCCGAGCCGCCCGCCAGTGCCGACCCTGCCGGTCCGCCCGTAGCGACAGCGAGCGCAAGACCCGCCAGAACGAACTTGTGTTTCATCCCTGAACCCTCCAATCAAATAACTTCCGGCCTTGCCTGTTGCCCCGCAAATTCCATGTTTCTGCACGACAGGACCGGTCGGAATGTGACCGGCGCGGGGGGTGCGCGACCTTACCAATAGGTCAAGTTTGCGCTCCGAATCGGTGATGTGGCAAGGAATATTGACGCCGGGTGAGGAATTCCGGCGGGTGAGGTTAAGAAATGGTCGAATGGCGCGTAAGTGACAGCCCGGTCCCCTATCATGAGGCGCTGGCCTTCATGGAGGATCGCGTGGCCAAGATCGCCGCGGGCGAGGCCGAGGAGATGATCTGGCTTCTCGAACATCCGCCGCTCTACACGGCGGGAACCTCGGCCAAGCGCGAAGATCTCGTCGATCCCGACCGGTTTCCCGTCTTCGAGGCGGGGCGCGGCGGCCAATACACCTATCACGGCCCCGGCCAGCGCGTCGCCTATGTGATGCTCGACCTGAACAAGCGTGGGCGCGACGTGCGCTGCTTCGTACGCCAGCTCGAGGATTGGGTGATCGCCGCGCTCGACGAATTCAACGTAAAGGGCGAGATTCGCGACGGCCGCGTCGGCGTCTGGGTCCAGCGCCCCGACAAGCCGAAAGCGGCGGATGGCAGCCTGCGCGAAGACAAAATCGCCGCGATCGGGGTGAAGCTGCGCAAATGGGTCAGCTTCCACGGCATCTCGATCAATGTGGAGCCGGACCTGTCGCATTTCGAGGGAATCGTGCCATGCGGGATTCGCGATCACGGGGTGACCAGCCTCGTCGATCTTGGCCTGCCGGTCGAAATGGCCGATCTTGATCTCGCGCTACGTGCGACATTCTGTCGCATTTTTGTGAGTAAACTAAATGCGACCTCAGAAGTTTAGTGGACACATAGGCAATCATGCATGTTAGAACGCCCTTCAAGGCAGCGTGACTGCCCTGTGAAAGCCGGGTCGGGAGGGCCCGAGCTTCGTCTCAAAATGAACAAGGAAGACGCGATGAAACTCAGCCTTATTGCCATGATCACCGCCGTCACCGTTGCGAGCCCCGCGCTTGCGCAGGACGTCGAGAAAGGCAAAAACGAATTCAAGCGGTGCAAGGCCTGTCACTCGATCGTCGCCCCCGATGGCACTGCGATCTACAAAGGCGGCAAGGTCGGCCCGAACCTCTACAACGTGATCGGTCGCAAGGTCGCATCCGTGGATGGCTATAAATACAAGGACGGGATCAAGGAATACGCCGATACCGGCGCCGTCTGGACCGAAGAGCTGCTCGCCGAATACATCACCGATCCGTCGAAGTTCCTCGAGGAGCAGACCGGCGATCCCAAGGCGAAATCGGGCATGGCCTACAAACAGCGCAAGGACCAGGCAGACATCGCCGCTTACCTCGGTTCGGCAGAAGTGTCGCCCGACGCGCCCGCGTCCTGATCGCGACATAAACGCATCACGCGTTCGTTGGCGGACCCTTTCGGGGGTCCGCTTTTTTTGTGCCAGCGTCGCGGATTCGCAACGCCCGCGCGGCGCCACCCCGACGCTCGCACAGCCTGCCAAGGGCGCGAGATCACGGATCACTCACGCCTGACAGAACTGCGACATTTTTTCACGGATGCGTGTGCAGAATTCTTGCCCTGCCATCGAAATATTCATAACCTCCGTTCATTCAGGCCCAAAGGGACGGGAGACCCGGGTCTGACGGGAGAAATGGGAGATCACTATGGCGGACGCAGCCGTTCACGGCGAGGGCGCACATGACACGCGCGGGTTCTTTACCCGTTGGTTCATGTCGACCAATCACAAGGATATCGGGATCTTGTATCTCTTCACCGCAGGCGCGGTGGGGCTGATCTCGGTCCTGTTCACAGTTTACATGCGCCTCGAGCTGATGGAGCCGGGCGTGCAATACATGTGCGCCGAGGGCGCGCGCTTCATCGCTTCGGCCGAGGAATGCACCCCCGACGGGCACCTCTGGAACGTGATGATCACCTATCACGGCGTCCTGATGATGTTCTTCGTCGTCATTCCGGCGCTGTTCGGGGGCTTCGGCAACTACTTCATGCCGCTCCAGATCGGCGCGCCGGACATGGCGTTCCCGCGGATGAACAATCTCAGCTACTGGCTCTATGTCGCGGGCACCTCGCTCGGGATCGCTTCGCTGCTCGCCCCCGGTGGCGGCGGCGGCGCAGGCTCGGGCGTGGGCTGGGTGCTCTACCCGCCGTTGTCCGTGAACGAGGGCGGCTATTCGATGGATCTCGCGATCTTCGCCGTGCACGTCTCGGGCGCCAGCTCGATCCTCGGCGCGATCAACATGATCACGACCTTCCTCAACATGCGGACGCCGGGCATGACGCTGCACAAGGTGCCGCTGTTTGCCTGGTCGATCTTCGTGACTTCCTGGCTGATCCTGCTGTCGCTGCCGGTTCTGGCAGGCGCGATCACCATGCTGCTGATGGACCGTAACTTCGGCACCACCTTCTTCGATCCGTCGGGTGGCGGCGATCCGATCCTCTACCAGCACATCCTGTGGTTCTTCGGTCACCCCGAGGTCTACATCATCATCCTGCCGGGCTTCGGCATTATCAGCCACGTCATCGCGACCTTCTCCAAGAAGCCGGTCTTCGGCTACCTGCCGATGGTCTACGCGATGGTGGCGATCGGTGTTCTGGGCTTCGTCGTCTGGGCGCACCACATGTATACGGTGGGCCTGTCGCTGACCCAGCAAAGCTACTTCATGGTGGCGACGATGGTGATCGCGGTGCCAACGGGCGTGAAGGTGTTCAGCTGGATCGCGACGATGTGGGGCGGCTCGATCGAGTTCAAGACGCCGATGCTCTGGGCGATCGGCTTCCTGTTCCTGTTCACCATCGGCGGCGTGACCGGCGTGGTGCTGTCGCAGGCGCCGCTCGACCGCGTCTATCACGACACCTACTACGTCGTGGCGCACTTCCACTACGTGATGTCGCTGGGGGCGGTGTTCGCGATCTTCGCGGGCGTCTACTTCTGGATCGGCAAGATGTCGGGCCGCCAATACCCGGAATGGGCCGGCAAGCTGCACTTCTGGATGATGTTCATCGGGTCGAACCTGATCTTCTTCCCGCAGCACTTCCTGGGCCGTCAGGGCATGCCGCGCCGTTACATCGACTATCCGGAGGCTTTCGCCACCTGGAACTACATCAGCTCGATCGGTGCGTTCATCTCGTTCGCCAGCTTCGTGTTCTTCATCGGCATCGTGTTCTACACCCTGTTCAAGGGTAAGCGCGTCACCGAGAACAACTACTGGAACGAGTATGCCGACACGCTGGAGTGGACCCTGCCCTCCCCGCCGCCGGAGCACACCTTCGAGGAGCTCCCGAAGCGCGAGGATTGGGATCACGCCCACGCGCACTAGTGATCTAGATCTCCTGATAACGAGAACGGCCCCGGAGCGATCCGGGGCCGTTTGCAAAAGGGCGAGAGGTTGCAGGAAGGACCGGGCGGATCATGCCCTATCGCTGGACAGATACCGAAGGCCAAACCATGGAGGCGCCCCGCTCCGAGGCTGCGCCCCTGCCCGATCAGCTGCACCTTTGGCCCTACCGTCCCCTGCCGCGAAAAGGCTTTGTCTTCTTCATCGCGGCCACGGTGGTCATGGTCAGCCTGCCGCTGCTGTCGCTGCTGGGCCATGTGGAGCTGTGGGGGCTGCTGCCCTTCATCGCGCTCGCCATCGCAGGCGTCTGGTGGGCAATCTCGCATAGCTATCGCACCGGAGAGGTGCTCGAGGTCCTGACCTTCAACGGGCCGGACCTGCACCTGATCCGCCACGAACCGGGCAAACCCTCGCGCGACTGGGCGGCCAATCCGCATTGGGTGCAGGCTGATCTGCATGGAAAGGGCGGGCCGGTCGAAGCCTACCTCACCCTGCGCGGCGGCCCGCGCGAGGTGGAGATCGGCGCGTTTCTCACGCCGGAAGAGCGTCGCCAGCTGCACCGCGAACTCGTGATCCGCCTTGCAGCCTCGCGCGCGCCCATTACGCCCTGATCACTTCGAGATACCGACCCCCGGTGCGGCCACGGGCAGGCATTCATACTGTTCCTCGATCTTCAACGCCGCTTCGCGCGCCCAGGCGTCGCTGTCCCGGTTGACCTCTTGCGCGGCGGAACTCGCCCCGGTTCCGGCTTCCAGAGCGGAGACCAGCGTCTCGGCGAACCTGTCGCCGTAGCTCTGTATTTCGACCTCATAGGCGGCATGGGCCTTGCGCGCGCGGGCTTTGGTAGCCCTCGGCGTGCTGCCCGCCGCGCAGAGATAGCTCACCTCGCCACCCAAGGCAGAGGAATTGAAATGATAAAGCGTGCGGTCGGGATAGCTCCGCTTCAGATCCTGCAGGCCCGGTTCCGGGACACATCCCGCCAGCCCGACAACAGTCCCAATCACCGCCCACCCCGGAAGACGCCCCATCCATTCCTCCAAACACATTACTCGTCACTCGACATCACGCACGGCCGCAACCGCGCCTCTCAGTCGTCCTTGCTGTCAGGGAGATCCTTGCGCTTCGTGCTCGCGATATCCTCAAGCTCGCTTTCGGACATGCTGTCATACATCTCCTTCGACGCACCCTGAAGATCGCCGACCTTGGTCTCACCGCGTTTGGCCGCGAGCGCCGCGCCCGCTGCTTTCTGCTGTGCTTTCGATTGCGCCGGCATCGCCGCCTCCTTTGACAAATGCTCAAAAGAAAACGCCCCACAAGGGGGCGCTGTTCCCAGTCTCAGGAGACCCAATTCAGATCAGGAGGCGAGACGATCTTTCACCATCGGGCCCGCCTTCGAGAAATCCATCTGTCCTGTATATTGCCCCTTCAGCTCGCCCATCACGCGCCCCATGTCGCGAATCGACTCCGCACCGAGTTTCGAGATGGCGGCTTCGATGGCGGCATTCACCTCATCTTCGCTCAGCTGACGCGGCAGGAAGTCCTCGATCACGCGGATCTCGGCCTGTTCCTTCTCGGCCAGCTCAAGCCGACCGCCCTCTTCATAGGCGCGTGCGCTTTCCTGACGCTGCTTCACCATCTTTCCCATGATCGCAAGCACTTCGGCGTCGCCGACAGTACCCTCGCCCTCGCCTTCGGCGCGCATCGCGATCTCGCGGTCCTTGATGGCGGCGTTGACCAGCCGCAGCGTCGAGAGCCGCTCCTGATCCTTTTCCTTCATCGCCGCTTTCAACGCGGCGGCGATCTTATCGCGCATTTGCATCACATCGTGTCCCTACTTCAGTGAAGGCGTCAGAATAGCGGCATTGCGAAACGCGCACAACATCCGCAAGTCATTGATAAATAAGCAATTCGCAATTATTTCATGGCCTCTTGACCCCCGCGTTCAGCGCGTCTAGGTTCCGGCGAATTTTGACATCGGGGAGTCGCGCCATGCCTGCAAGCCAGTCCGCATCGGAAAAGCCCACTGCGTTGATCGCGCTCGCTGATGGATCGCTGTTTTACGGGAAGGGTTTCGGCCGCCCGGGCGAGACAGTGGCCGAACTGGTCTTCAACACCTCGATGACCGGCTATCAGGAAATCATGACCGACCCGTCCTATGCGGGTCAGGTGGTGACCTTCACCTTCCCCCATATCGGCAACACCGGCGTGAACCCGGAAGATGACGAGACGAACGACCCCGTCGCCGCTGGCATGGTGGTGAAATGGGACCCGACCGAGCCGTCGAACTGGCGCGCGGCCGAGACGCTGGTCGAGTGGCTCGAAAAGCGCGGTCGGATCGGCATCGGCGGCATCGACACCCGCCGCCTGACCCGCGCGATCCGCCAGCAGGGTGCGCCGCATGTCGCGCTCGCCTACAACCCCGATGGCGTCTTCGACATCGAGGCTCTGGTGCGCAAGGCCCGCGAATGGTCCGGGCTCGAAGGGCTCGACCTCGCGAAGGACGTGACCTGCGCGCAAAGCTACCGCTGGGACGAGATGCGCTGGGCCTGGCCCGAGGGCTACAAGAAGGCCGAAGGCAACGATCTGAAAGTGGTCGCCATCGACTACGGCGCGAAGCGCAACATCCTGCGCTGCCTCGCTTCGGCTGGCTGCGACGTGACCGTGCTGCCCGCGACCGCGACCACCGAAGACGTGCTCGCGCTTGAGCCCGATGGGGTCTTCCTGTCGAACGGCCCGGGCGATCCGGCGGCCACCGGGGAATATGCCGTGCCAATGATCAAGGGCATTCTGGAAACCGAGCTGCCCGTCTTCGGCATCTGCCTCGGCCACCAGATGCTGGCGCTCGCGCTCGGCGCGAAGACGATCAAGATGAACCACGGCCACCACGGGGCGAACCACCCGGTGAAGGACCTGACCACCGGCAAGGTCGAGATCACCTCGATGAACCACGGCTTCGCGGTCGACAGCCAGACCCTGCCCAAGGGAGTCTCCGAGACCCACGTGTCGCTCTTCGACGGCTCGAACTGCGGGATCGCCATATCCGATCGCCCGGTCTTCTCGGTGCAGTATCACCCCGAGGCGAGCCCGGGTCCGCAGGACAGCTACTACCTGTTCGAGCGCTTCGCGACCGCGATGCGCGCGCGCAAGGCGTAAGCTGCACTCCGACCAATCGCTCGCCGTGATGCCTAACCGGCCCCGGCGGGCGTTAACACCATGTTAACCAAGCGTTCGCATTCTGCCCTGCGGGACAGATGCGAGGATTGGCATGGGCGGCGCGCGGCGACAGCTTCTCGAAATACCGGCGGCGATAGCAGAACCCGCGGAACGCGCGCAGCGCGCTTCACCGGCGAATTCGTCTGGCGCGCTGGTGCGATCCGAGCGTGATCCGCTAGGCAAGCCCGACCGCAAACCCAGCAGTGCCGACCGACCGCCCTTGGGGCAAATCCTGCTGGACCGAGGTGCGATCGACCCGGGCGATCTGCTCAAGGCCGCAGCATTGCGGCAACGCGAGGATGTGCGGCTGGGCGACATTCTTCTGGCCAATGGCTGGGTCCGTGAGGCCGATCTGCTAGCGGCCTTGGCCGAGCAATGGCACGCCTCGGTCGTCGATCTTCAGGCATCTCCCCCCGATCCGCGCCTCATCGATGCTGTCGGGGCGGAGCTTTGTCTGAGACATGCGATGGTGCCATGGCGGCGCGTGGGCGGTGTCACCCTGATCGCGACCGCTCGGCCCGAGGATTTCGAAGCGCTGCGCGACGCCCTGCCCGCGCGCCATGCGCCCTACAGGCTGGTGCTGGCGCCGGAACGCTGCATCCATGACAGCTTGTTGGCCCGCCGCCAGACCGCCCTGATCCGCCGCGCCGAGATCAAGGTCGACCCGGCCGAGAGCTGCCGTGACCATAACGAAAAGCGTGCAAGCCGGATTGCGGCGGGGTTTCTCGTGGTGACGGGTCTCGGCCTGTGGCTCGCACCTTCTCTCCTGATCGGCATTCTCTTCGCATGGGTGATGCTCACGCTCGTAGGCTCCATAGCGCTCAAACTGGCCGCTTTCGCGAGCGAACTCACCGCCCGCCGCCGTCCCGCCCCTGACCCGTGCGACCGTAGCGCGCCAAGGGGACGGCTCCCGATCATCTCGATGATGGTCCCGCTCTTTCGCGAGACGGACATCGCCGCACGACTGGTCGAACGGCTCGGCAAGCTGCGCTATCCGCGCGAATTGCTCGACGTGATCCTCGTCGTCGAGCAGACCGACGCAATGACTCTGGCAGCCCTATCCGGCGCCGATCTGCCGCGCTGGATGCGGGTGGTCACGGTGCCGGACGGGCCGATCAAGACCAAGCCGCGCGCGCTCAACTACGCGCTGAACTTCTGCCGCGGATCGGTGATCGGGATCTGGGATGCCGAGGACGCGCCCGAACCGGATCAGCTGCAGATCGCCGCCCAACGCTTCCTCGCGGCCCCACCCGAGACCGCCTGCCTGCAAGGCATCCTCGACTATTACAATCCGCGCACCAACTGGCTCGCACGCTGTTTCACCGTGGAATATGCGACATGGTTCCGGATGTTCCTGCCGGGGCTCGCGCGGCTCGGTTTCGTCGTGCCTCTGGGCGGCACGACCCTGTTCTTCCGCCGCGACGCGCTGGAGAAGCTGGGCGGCTGGGACGCCCATAACGTGACCGAAGATGCCGATCTCGGCGTGCGCCTCGCGCGACACGGCTACCGCACCGAATTGATCCCGGCGGTTACCTACGAGGAAGCCAACTGCCGCGCTGTGCCCTGGGTCAAACAACGCTCACGCTGGCTCAAGGGCTATGCGATGACCTGGGCGGTCCATATGCGCGATCCCGTGCAGCTCTGGCGCGATCTCGGAACGAAACGCTTCATCGGGGTGCAAATCCTGATCCTCGGATCGCTCTCGCAATATGTTCTGGCCCCGGTACTGTGGAGCTTCTGGCTCGCGCTGTTCGGGGTCTGGCATCCGATCGCGAGCGCCCTGCCCGGCCCCGCCTTCGCGCTTGTCATGGGCACCTTCATCCTGTCGGAGCTGATCGCGATCACGACCTCGGCCTGGGCCTGCCGCAGCGCGGAGCATCGCCATCTGATCAAATGGGTGCCGACGCTGCATCTCTATTACCCGCTGGGGGCGCTGGCAGGCTGGAAGGCGCTGTATGAGTTGGTCGCGCGGCCCTTCTACTGGGACAAGACGAGCCACGGCATTTTCGATGCCCATAGCAGCACAGCGCCGGACAGCGCGCAGCACAGGCTTCTCGAGGAAGTCGCAGCCGCACAGGCCGGGGCAAAGCCCGGACCGCAGCGTCTGGCGCGTGCGCCGCTTATCGGCTGATCAGAGCGCCTCGGCCCAGTGGCCCGCCGTGCCGTGATGCGCAGCGTCGAGCGTGAGGCGCGTCTCGAAGGCGCGCGAGATATGGGCGCGCAGTGCCGAGGCAGCCGCATCGCCATTGCCTTCGCGGATCGCATCGACAATCGCCTGATGCTCGTCGAGCGCCGCTTCGCCGCGCCCCTTCACCGCAAGCGAGGTCGTCGCGAGAAGTGCCATTGAGCGGTGCACGAGGTCGAGCTGCTGGACGAGGTAACGATTATGCGAGGCGAGGTGAATTTGGTGGTGGAACCGGCGATTGGCCCGGCTCAGAGCCTCCGGATCGTCGAGTTGACCGCGATCCTCGTCGATCATGTTCTGCAGCACGCGGACCTCTTCGGGGGCCGCATGTTTCGCCGCCAGTTGCGCGGCCAGCGCCTCCAGCTCGGCGCGCACGATATAGAGCTCCGCCAGCTGGTTGTGATCGAGCGAGGCTACGATCAACGACCGCCCGTCGCGGGCCAGCATTTGCTGGGTTTCGAGCCGCTGCAGCGCCTCGCGCACCGGGGTGCGTGACACTCCGAACCGCTCCGCCAATTCGGATTCGACCAAACGGTCCCCGGGGCGGTAAACGCCTTCGTCGATGGCGTCGAGTATGAGAGTGTAGGCGTCTTTTTGCATGCAACCTGCTTTCGCGTTCTGCCAGAGATTAGGCGCGGGCCGCCCCCGGTGACAAGCAGATTGCACCTGCGCGCCCCGCGACCTAGCTTGCAGCCCATGACAGACAGCTCCGCGCCTGCCCCCGCCTCCGCCACCCCCACCGACCGCGATCTCGCCGCCGAGTTCGCGCATGTCGACGCCTGGGTGTTCGATCTCGACAACACGCTCTACCCGCCAGAGGCGCGGCTCTTCGACCAGATCGAAGTGAAGATGACCGATTTCGTGATGCGCTCGCTGGGCGTCGATCGCGCGCGGGCCGACCATCTGCGCCACCACTACTGGCAGCTTTACGGCACCACGCTGGCGGGTCTGATGCACGAGCACGATGTGGACCCTGCCCCCTATCTCCACGAGGTGCACGAGATTTCACTCGACCATCTGGTGGTGGATAAGGCGCTGCGCGCAGGCATCGAAGCCCTGCCGGGACGCAAGATCGTCTATACGAACGGCTCAGCCCCCTATGCGACGCGGGTGATCGCGGCGCGCGGGCTGACGGGTCTGTTCGACGGGGTCTATGGCGTCGAGCATGCCGAGTTCCATCCCAAGCCGCGCGCCGAAGCTTTCGACCGGGTTTTCGCGCAAGCCGGGATCGCGCCCGACCGCGGTGCGATGTTCGAAGACGACGCCCGCAACCTGCGCCATCCCCATGCGATCGGGATGAAGACCGTGCATGTCGCCCCCGCTCCCGCGCCGGAGGATCACATCCACTATCACACAGCCGATCTCGCCGGGTTCCTGCGCAAAATCACGCGCGCATGAGGGGAATGTGACGGCGCTGCGACAATATGGCACGGCTTCGCATCTTTATCGAAACGAGATGCATCTTTAAATCACGGTGGCCTGTCAGGGAGACAGCAAACGGGAGAATCGATTATGACCATGACGACCGCCGATTCCGGCGTTTCGGCCTATGTGGCCGATCATTCCGAAACCGAGCACAAGCAGATTTCGCCGGCTTTCATGTTCACCCTCGCCTTCGTCGTCGTGGCTCTGGCCGCGGGCATGGTCGCGACCATGGGCCTTGGCGGCCTGATCCTCTGGGCCGTGGGCGCCACCTGGATCATGCTCGGCCTCATCGTGGTGATGACAGCAGGCGGCTGACGTCGCATTAGAAGAATTCTCGCCCTTGGCGAACACGGCCCGGATCCGCGCGATCCGGGCTGTTTCTTTTTGCGCCCCGCGTTGCGGGACCTGCACACCCCCGGCTTGCGTTTCGCTGTGTCGCCGCGTCGCATCCCGGCGGCGGATCATTGCACCTGCCCGCGCCGGAGGGCAAAGTGGCACGGACATTGACGGAGGCGCCCCATGGCCGAGACCCGCACACCCATCGACACCGATATCCTGATTTCCGGCGGCGGCGTCGCCGGTCTGACGGCAGCCGCAGCCTTCGGGCAGGCGGGCTTCACCACGATCTGCGTCGACCCCACGCCGCCGGTCACGGAAGAGGCGGCAGAGGGGGCGGATATGCGCTCGACCGCGTTCCTGCGCCCGTCGCGCGAGGTGCTGCAGGCTGCGGGGATCTGGGATCGGCTCCTGCCCTATGCCGCACCGCTGCAGATCATGCGGATTGTGGATGCGGGCGGCGAAAGCCCGACCGCGCGCCTGACCCGTGATTTCGACGCGGCGGATCTGTCCGACGAACCCTTCGGCTGGAACTTCCCGAACTGGCTGCTGCGCCGCGAGCTGGTGGCCGCGCTGGCCGATAACCCGCTCGTCGATTTCCGCCCCGGCGTCGCAACGACCGGCCTCGTGACCCGCGAAAGCGGTGCCGAGGTGACGCTGTCCGACGGCACCCATGTGCGCGCGCGTCTCGTGATCGGGGCCGATGGCCGCAATTCCTTCGTGCGCGAAGCGGCGGGGCTTGGCGTCAAGACGATCCGCTATGGCCAGAAGGCGCTGGCCTTCGCGGTCACCCACCCGATCCCGCATGACAATGTCTCGACCGAGATCCACCGCTCGGGCGGTCCGTTCACGCTGGTGCCGCTGCCTGATCGTGACGGCAAGCCCTCTTCCGCGATCGTCTGGATGGAACGCGCCGCCGAGGCCGAACGCCTCGCCACGCTGCCCACGGAAGAATTCGAAGCGGCGATCATGGAACGCTCGACCGGGCTTCTCGGGCCGCTGAAGCTGGAGACCCGCCGCGCGGTCTGGCCGATGATGACGCAGATCGCGGATCGGTTCTCGGGCCAGCGCGTGGCCCTGATCGCCGAGGCTGCGCATGTCATTCCGCCGATCGGCGCGCAGGGGCTGAACATGAGCCTCGCCGATCTCGCCTGCCTTCTGAAGCTGGCCGAGGAAGACCCGGTGCATCTGGGCGAGGCGAAGATGCTCGACGCCTACCACCGTCGCCGCTGGCCGGAGGTGAAGGCGCGCGAGGTGGGGATCGATCTGCTCAACCGCGCCTCGATGGTCGAAGCCCAGCCCCTGCGCGACCTGCGCGCAGGCGTTCTGGGCGCGCTCTATTCGCTCGGGCCGGTGCGCAAGACGCTGATGAAGGCGGGGCTCGGCGTACGTTAAGCGACTGACTGGCGCGGCTGCAACCACGGCCCGCGCCAGAACCGCCGCATCATCATCGCCCCCGCGGAGGCAAGGCCAAGCACGAGGCCGAGCCAAAGCCCGACGCCGCCGAAATCCAGCGTGAAGGCGAGGAAGTAGCTAGCCGGGATACCGATCAGCCAATAGCTCGCCACCGCCATCCACATCGGCACGCGCGTATCCTGCACGCCGCGCAACAGGCCCAGCGCCATCACCTGCATCAGGTCGAAGAGCTGGAAAATCGCCGCGACCATCAG
>MDSW01043473.1_pt1 | contig 14113 bp, 15 predicted proteins | sample 811171 | NCBI WGS metagenome assembly MDSW01 (sample SAMN05326641, study PRJNA326480) | marine metagenome | isolation source: seawater | place: Atlantic Ocean: North West | collected 2012 | reverse complement strand
TTCTTCATCGATTGTCGACTCAACTGACATCTCGCTCGCCTCGTTGCGACCCGAACCCGCCCATGAAGGCATCCCTTACAACCTCGAGATTGGAGTGTAATTTCCCCATGGCTCTAGCGCGCGGGTAGAGCAATGTGATGGTGCTGTTTGAGGGTTACACATCACCGGCCCTTGTGGTAACCATATTGCATATTCAACCTCCAAGTCGCTACCGGGGAAATCGGTCGTGATGAAATTCGCACCCGTGAGCATTGCCAAATCAAACCGGGTATAGTTGACCTCTTGCGCCTCAACTGTGGCAACATCAGGGCGTGTACGAATCATGAACCCCAATTCGGACGCGTTGCGAAGTCGATCCCCATGGGTTTCAGGATTTACAAATGAAATGACACTGGCGAGTGAATGATTCTCCTCAACGATTGCAAACATCGATTGGTTTTGCAATGTTGGATTCTGTGAAACATAATAATCTCGGATTTCGGTTTTGTCCAGTAGAACGAAGACGACCTTCCCTCGACTCTCCTCGAGCGTCGGCCAACCGATGCCGGTGACTGCAGTTCGTAAATCCGACATATTACCCCGAACATCTGCTGGCGTGATTTGTTTCTCAGCAGGCCATGTTTGATTGATATCTTCCTGAATCATATCCAATATGTTCAATTCCTGAACCAAGAAGGGTTCATCCTTGGGTTCGACAAAAATCCACAACGGAGCATGATGCTGGTTGGCATTGGACCAATCCAACAGAACTTGCATACAACCTGCAAATCCCAAGCAATTGGTCCCCGGATCTAAGTTCGTATGATACACACGCAAACCCATGCCAGGAATATAGTGTACATCTAACTCAAATTGCCGAACACCCAACCGATCGGCTTGGACCGAGAGATTTGCATGAGTGTAATTGTTCTCTGGTGTGATGGACGAAGCCCCGGGTGTTTTCTCATGGTATGAGTTGTGTGTGCCCTTCATTCGCAAATGATTCAGACGAATTTCTTCAAGTGGCTCTTCGATAACTTCGACTTTCATTTCCACCTCATCTTCTCCAAAACAACCAGTCAGCGATGTGAGGAGTAGGAGGACGGTCAGACTGACTGCAGTCTCTTTCATTTCGGCACCTACACATGCGAATAATACGTTCGAACAGCTTCTTCCAATTGCTCAAACACTTCGGATTCATTAAGCGTCAATGTGATTCCATCTCGTCGTAATGGTTGACCATCTACCCACATGTCTAGACAATGGGCATTGCTGTAGATTAGGTTCGCGAGCAGCCGCCGCCCGTCGCGACCGATTGGTCGCATCCGGATGTCATTCAAATCCCAAGTTACCCAGTCTTTGGAATCTCGAACTCCGAGCTCATAGGTTTCAACCGGGTCCAATAGAGTTGCATCCCAGTGATCGTGCCTTTGGATCAAACTGGCCGCTTTCATTTCGGCTCGCATATCGAGTGCATTATTGCTTGCAGCTCCATCAGTTCCCAACCGAACATCGACTCCGGCATCGATCATGGCAGGATATGACATGGTTCCTCCAGTTGCTAATTTTTGGTTACTCACTGGACAGTGAACAGCATGCACCTCATGCTCGGCTAGAATTCGCATTTCTCGCTTAGTAACCCAGCCACAATGAGCGCAAACAGTCCCCTCTTGGAAGTACCCTATACTGTCTAGATATTCGATTGGATACATGCCATGTTTCTCATGGCAATTTGCAACTTCTTGCCGGGTTTCTGAGGTGTGGATACTGAGGGTACAACCCGTAGCACTGGCCACATCTGCTGCTTTCTTTAGCATCTCTTCGGGGCAGGTGTAAACCGCATGGGTTGCGATACCAAATTCGACTCGATTTGGTGCTTGTGAACCAGTTCTAACCAACCCTTCGACATGACGTAAAGCATCGCCAGATCCAGGTTCAAAATTGGGTGTTAATCCATCTGTGATGGGTCCACAGACGATTCCTCGTAATCCAGTTTCAACCAATACTTGACCGACGATTTCTGGGTGATAGTACATGTCACACGCGAATGAGGTACCCGTGGAAATCAGTTCGGCCGCAGCCGCTCTCGTACCAATTTCAACAAACTCGGGCGTCAGTCCTTTTTCCGTTGGGAAAATACTCTGTTCCAACCATTGCATTAGGGGCAATCCTTCACCCATTGAACGATTCAAAATCATGGCGAGATGTGTATGCCAATTTTGGAATGTTCGAGTAATTAATCGACCTTCACCATCGATATTGTACTCTACATCTTCGTCCCCGATGCTACGTGACCAATCTCCATTTGGATACAGTATGAAATCTCCGTGATGTGGGCGACCATCTACATCGATGAGCCAGGCATCAGTATAGCGGACAACGCCGTTTGTCTCATCCGCCATAACAGGTCGAGAATACCGACCCACCATGAGGGTTCTTGCCTCAACTTGAAATCAGTCCCTTCTATGGAAGGCCGATGACGGACCCCTATCGCACACTCGGGGTTTCGAAAGATGCACCCCATGCTGAGATTAAACGTGCCTTCCGCAAGTTGGCACGTCAGTATCACCCTGACCGAAATCCTGACGATGCCGCGGCTGAAGAACGATTCAAATCTGTTCAGAATGCATGGGAACAGTTGGAGACACCTGAGAAACGAAGACAGTACGACGAAGAGCAACAGATGAAACAGGCCTTCGGAGGGATGGGTGGTATGCCTGGAGGCATGGGTGCCTCAGGTCTTGATGATCTCTTGCGACAATTCATGGGTGGAGGCCGGTCTCAACAATCTCCATTTCAAAATCGTCCACGTACCCCTCAACCCGAATCGGTGAAAGGTGCCGACATCACAGCGCCCTTGGACATCGACATTGAGCAGGCGATGGAGGGTGGAAAAATTCAGTTTATACACAATCGATTGGTACGCTGTTCAGAGTGCAATGCGAGAGGCTGTGCACATTGCACAAATCTTGGTGTTCGACGGAAAAAGACACGCCTTACAATTAATGTTCCCAAGGGGGCTAAACATGGTCAACAACTCAAGTTACCTAAGATGGGCAATGAACATCCGACAGGAGAACCGGGAGATTTGACGGTTACCCTTAGAATCGACGCTGAAGAAGGGCGGAGATGGGAAGGAGATCACCTGATTCAGGAAGTCCCAGTTGCATATTCTGTTTTGATGTTGGGTGGTGATGTTCGAGTTTCTACACCTGCCGGGAAAACGGTTTCAGTCAAGGTTTCAAAGAATACTCGTATCGGCGATCGAAAGCGACTACCGAAGATGGGATATGCTGGTTCTGACTTGGACATTGAGTTTATTTTGGATGAACTGGATTCTCTCAATGACGCACAAGTTGAGGCACTGGAGTCACTCAGAAATTCTGGCTTGTGAATAAACATCCCCTTATAGGGGATAATTTCGCAATATGTACGATTCTGATGGCCACATTCTCCGATATTGTGGATGTTGCCATTCGAAATCGCTTCAAATTTCATATCGCCGTGATTCTAATTTCCGTTCTCATGGTTCCGGGATTGATTCAGACCCTTACACCGATTGATGTCGAAGCATATGACATGGAAAGTCCAGAAATGGAGGCTGAGCAGGTCATCGATTCTGAGTTTTCGGCAAAGGAATTAACCGTTGGTTTTGTTGTCGCCGTAAGAGACCCCATCCACATCGAGTCCGGCAGACAAGCACCCCATCTCAAGCAGGATGGGACACCTGATCGAATCAATCTGCCCATTCCTCAAGAAATCGGTCTTTACCAAGGGCTGGAATCTGGACATTCTGGAGAAGGAATTCCAGAAGGAGGAGTGTTTAATCTGACCTTCTTGCGTGAGCTCGAGCAAAAAGTCTTGATTGCAAGAGGAGACCCCCTCTCTGAATATTATCGACCAGTAGTGAGTGAACTCACAGGTGAAAGCGCAAATGGGACCCTCTCGCTTTACGAGCAATTTGAAGCATTCATGGCAAATCGCTCACTCCTGACTCGCTCTTCCCTCGATCCTTTTGGAAATGAAGTACAGCCATCGACCAACTGGTCAGACTGTAATTACTCCAATGCGGATGGTGAATTGATTGAATTTGAATGTCTAGATTACCACGATGAGAATCTCACTCAGGCGCATATCGATTTGGCTGCAAATCGAATGATTCTAGCCAGTCCCAATGTGTTCATGCGATGGACAACCAATGATCGTGCCTTCCTTCCAGTAGAGGGTAGCCCTGCCATAGGTCCTGTAAATGGAGACCTAGGGGAGGATGGGACGTTCAAAAATGCAGTATGGATGCCTGGACGTTGGTCTGCATCCGCTTCATGGATTTTGATACAGTTGGATCGTGAAGCCATGGTTGAAGATGGTTATACATTCGACACAGGTGAAGCCCGCTCCGAGCCAGGTTCAATGACTTGGAATGGTCTTGATCTCTACATCACTCCACCCAAATTGACACCTGAAGATTGCTTGCAAGGTAAAGAATCAGGGCAAGACCCTTGTTCTGGTGATTTAGCACTCATTTCTCTAGAACAGAGTATTCGCACCTCCGATCAAATCGCTGTTACCACAGTCGCGCCCCCAATCGGTATCAATCTAGAAGTCAATCGAGAACTTCAGGAATCAGTGATTCTGTTGGCGATTATGTTCTTGTGTGTGCTTCTCCTTTTGTGGGCAAGTCTACGGCGAATTTCTGATGTGGCAATTGTCGGCATGACCCTTGGATTCAGTTTACTGTGGATGCAAGGGATGGTCGGCTGGGGGATTATTATTGGGAATTTACTGGACATCAAAATCATCAGTCGAAGTCAATTTAGCAATCTCTTACCAATCCTGATTCTCGCTTTAGGCATTGATGATAGTTTGCACGCACTCCATCGCTACAAAGAAGAGCGAGGCAATGGGAAAACCACCGATGAAGCCGTGCAAATCAGCCTCTCTAGAGTTGGTCGCGCCATTATGCTGACCTCTCTAACGACGATGGCCGCATTTGCAGCCAATTTCACGTCAAGTATCCCTGCGTTGCGCTCCTTCGGGCTTGAAGCCGCACTGGGTGTCGCTTCTGCATTTATTCTCACCGGATTGTGGGCGCCACTGATTCGCTTCGACATCGATACATGGTTGCAAAATCGCAATCGGTTACAGGAAGAGAAGGACCGTTTGTACATGGTTCCAAAGCATTGGTTGTCTCGATTGTCGGGGGGTTCGGCATGGGCGGCACCGGTGATTCTCGTCATTTCGATTGTATTGACAGCAATTGCCACTCCAATCATGCTCTCCCTAGAAGGCGATTTCAAAGTTGAGGATTTCATTGAAGAGGAATCCGAAATTGCTCAATCTGTATTCCTCATCAACGAACGATTTAGTTCCGAGGGAGAACCTGGTTTGATGTTAATTGAAGGCGATATGCTGGATCCAGAAGTATACGCCGCAATTGATGAACTCCGTCTCAATATGAATACACCAAGTTCTGAAGATCCAAATCGGTTTACTACATTGCCAACTGGTTTGGTTGAGTTGCATGCCATCGATGAGCTTGTAGATTGGTCGATTGGTCGATTCCTGTATGGTGCTGAACCTTTCCAAGATGCAGGGTGGAATACATCACTTCCAGGCAATGGAGTCAACTGTGAGAGTTTGAGCACAGGCCTGCCCGATACCAATTCGCGTGGGTGCTTGCAGTTCCTGTTTGGCTTCTTGTCATATTATGGGATTCCAGGTGCAGGGCAAATCCCAGAAATACCGCCTAGTATCACGGCACTGTACATCTCTCCTGAGTGCGAATTGAATCCCAATGCGACACATCTGTGTGCTGATGGTAGTGACCCGAGTTATGACCGGATGACACTGCGCTGGGGCCTGATTAAGCCTGAACAATTCACCATTACCAAGCAAGCGCTTGCAGAACTTGAACGCGATATGATTCCATTTGCCAATCTTTCCAATGGAGAGATGATGGAACGAAGTTCGTTGGATTCAGTAAGCGAAGAATATCCAGTAACTTGGGCCATTTACACAGGTTCTCCCGTAACCCGTTACGTTGCTGCATCAAGTATGCAAGACGAACTCCAGGGTACATTGATTCTAGGCGTATTCTTCTGTCTGTTGACTCTTTGGTGGGGATTCAGACCTCCAATTAACCAGTCGCTTGCTGCACTAAATCGGGGCCGTGAAGAGATGGGTTTGTTGGTAGCATGGGGGTTGCTTGCAGGCGTCGGCATCGGTCTTGTCATGGGTCAGGTGTACGGAGGCACAGTCGGCGGAATTTGCGGTTTACTTGTATTCTTCTTGAATTTCTTTTGGGGAGAGCGGGCCTTGGGGTTGGCCATGATTACTACCTTCCCAATTCTCATTGTTGTCATTTGGTTGTATGGGATGATTGCAGTTGCAGGCTATGGTCTCAACATGGTCACCGTTGCCATCGCGGCCATGAGTCTTGGCGTTGGAATTGATTACGTGATTCACGTGGTGGAACGCTATCGCGAAGAACGCGAAAAAGGTCGCTCAGTCCATTCATCTCTAGTTGCGATGGGTGGCGCATCAGGTCTCGCTTTGGTCGGTTCCGCGGTCTCAGATGTAACCGGGTTTGCCATCATATCCTTCTCACCCATGGGCTTCTTTTCGGCGTTCGGCTTGTTTTGTGCACTGATGATTGCACTGAGTTTCATCGCCTCTATGATTATCACAAGCAGTGTCTTTGGAATGATTGGTTGGCGAGAAATTCAAGCCGAGTCGAAGAAAGCCGGTGGTATTCGGCAATTACAAATTGATGCTGAGCATCGAATAGGTATCAGCAGGAGTGTATGATATGTCCAATCCTCCCAAGTTGAAGCAACTTGAACGTCGTGAGACTGACATGGTGTTGCGATGGAATGATGGCTCTGAGCATACCCTGTCCTATGCTGAAATGCGTTATTGGTGCCCTTGTGCGAACTGTAAACCTCGACGAGAGAACGAAGTTCGTTCTCAAGCACTTCGCAATGAAATCAATCGACTAAGGAATGAGAAACCCAAGGCTGAAAACGTTGGAGGCTACGGTATTCGCTTCATATTCGATTCGGGTTGCAATTCAGGAATTTGGAGTACGGACAAGCTTCATGCGATTGCCACAGGTTCCCCAGATCCAGATTCTCTTTGAAGTGCGAAGAGTGATAACTGTGACCTTTGTCGTTTGATTTGCGAAGATGTGGGTTGACCCGCCTCTTCGCTTGAGGCGATGATATGAACCCCGATACCGAAGGCGATGATGATTGGACCAAATACGCCGATACTGGGTATGAATCGTCGTACGACCCTTGGGCAGATATGGTGACTGCCGAAGAAACAGAGGAAGTCGATTTTGAAGAGGAATTCGATGATTATGAAGAAGACCAAACATCCATCCGAGAAGTTCCTCGTTGTCCTGCTCCTGCCGGTATTGAGCACGCGATTCGTATAGGAACTTGTGACCACTGTTTGGGTCGAATCGCGGGAGTTCGAATTGCGGGTGATCCGCTCGATTTGGTTGGTCAACGCGTTCGAGGTCAAGCCTTGGAACGAGACCCTGAACTGAAGGTCAACGACGATGTGGACTGCTGCCCATTTTGCGAAGACTTATTCCTGGATTTAGATTTAATTTCAACCCGAATTGCAAAAGCAATCGAAGGGATTGAATGTTCGAAAATACAACTTGGCATTCATTTTGCAAAAGATCAAGTTGCGGCTGAAGAGGTCTTGCGTACCTCGATAGCCGCAACTGGAAGTCGTCCGTTAAAATCCACACTTTCTGATTCCATTCAGGTTGCTGTGGCAGACAAGGTTCCCGGCATTCAATGGGTCAAGGAACGCCCCGAAGTCATGATTTTGTTAGACACATTAACGCTAGGTGTTAACGTCGATATACGTGCGCTCTTTATGTACGGTCGTTATCGCAAATTGGAGCGAGGAATTCCGCAAACCCGCTGGCCTTGCCGTGCATGTCGGGGCCGAGATGGAGGTTGTGAATCTTGCAATTGGACCGGGCAGCAATATCCCGATAGCATCCAGAGTTTAGTTTGTGAAATACTGGTCAAGCGAACCGAAGCAAAGTCAGACGCGTTCCATGGAATGGGTCGTGAAGACATTGACGTACAATGCATTGGCAACGGCCGTCCGTTTGTTGCTGAACTGAAATCACCCCTTCGAAGAACAGTCGATTTTGACAAGTTAATGAAAGAAATTAACAAAGCGGCAAAAGGAAAAATTGAGGTCACTGGGCTGAGGAATTCAAATCGAGCAGAAGTCGCAAGAATCAAGGAAACCAAAGCAGAGAAATCCTATACAATTCGATTCACCTGTGATCATGGATTGGAACCAGACGAAATCAAGACACGGATTCAATCACTTTCTGGGCAGGTGTTAGAACAGCAAACCCCACAGCGTGTTGCGCACAGAAGAGCCGACAAAATCCGTAAGCGTAAGGTGGTGTCTATCGACAATGTCCATGTCGAAGACAACGAAATCGAATTTGATGTTCGTTGTGAATCGGGGACCTATGTCAAGGAACTGGTGCACAGTGACGAAGGTCGAACAAATCCATCCGTTGCAGCTGTCTTAGAGGCAGACTGCGAAGTCATTTGGTTGGATGTGAAGGATATTCATGCTGACTGAATGTCATTTTTTGCAGGCGGTGCGCTTAATTAGGGGCGGCAGGTCGCCCGATTCCCCCTATAGGGGGAAATGGAGGCCATCAAATGCGTCGAAGTAAGGGAACCCGTCAAGGTACACGCAGTATTCTCAAGCGCTCGAAGTCACAGCGCGGTCGATTGAACATCCGCAGAGTCATGCACGCATACGAACCCGGTGACCGTGTTGCCATCGTACTCGATGGTGGCCAGCAGAGGGGAATGCCTCACCGTCGATTCCAAGGCCGCACCGGATTTATTCAAGAACAGCAAGGTAGTGCCTACGTCGTTGCTGTCAAGGATGGAAACATGCAGAAGACAGTCATTGCTCGACCTGAGCACCTTCGTCCACTGGAGTGAGATATATGTCAGAAAGAGAATACACCGATTACGCCAGTGTTCGCGATGCACTTCTTGATGCACAAAATCGTCGTGGATTTTTGTCCTACGAGCAGAAGTTAGCCCTACAGCACGCCGAATGGGCGGCAAGCGATCAAAGAAATGGTCACAAGACTGATTCCGGTGTATACCGGGCACTAATCAACGATTTGATGGAGAACGAGAAGCTTGCGGAGCATGCCGATATTTGCGCCAAGATTGCTGAGATGATGCCACTGAGTGCAGAAGAGGTTCGCTCCATTCTTGCGAGCAAGCGAATCCCGATGGATAGCGGAGAAGTTGAGGCCATCGTCGACGCGGTCCGCAAGCAAATCCTGTGATTTGCAAATATAGGTTTGATTTAGACCGTTTTATTCTTGAGTCAACACCATTTTCGGAGTTCTGATAGCATGCAATCTAGAGGCCACTCTTCTGATGGCGATCCGATGGATGGTGAAACACATGCACGTGTATTGGACCATCAGCCAAGCGGATTGATTCAAGCGATTACAGAGAAAGGCATGCATTTGATTCGAATGCGAGCATCTGTGGATGGCACAGTACATGTTGCCGGTACCATGATTGAACTTGGAACCGTGAATGTACTTGGGACCATTCGGCATCGAGACCTTACATCTATCGCTCAATCATGTTTGCATGTTGTGATTAAGAGCATTCTTTCTGAAAATCCAGAAGTCTGTCTTTCATTCTACAACCGCGCTGGGAATCTGACTCTGAAGATGCACGCCTTCCAACTCTTGGAGGGCATCGGAAAATCAAAGGCACTTTCCATGGTTGAGATTCGTGGACGTGTTGGCTGGGAAACCATTGCTTCTTTGGATGAAGCTTGCCAAATCGATGCCGCTGACCTTCTTGCAAATCGCTTGTGCCAGGAAATAGCAGATCCGCACATGAAACCGAATCTTCTTGATTTGCTCATTCGTGCTTGAGGGATTAAAATGGAGCGCAATGCGCGCTTTTTGGTTGATATCTTGCGAGACAATCAACCGACAAATCGCGAATTAGGACAGCATTATTTGTTTGATACATCTGTTCTTAATTCAGCAATTGAGATGGCAGGTAATCTCACAGAATTACATGTTCTTGAAATCGGCTGTGGCCCAGGAACGCTGACTCATCATCTACTTCTCGCAGGCGCTCGCGTAAGCGCGATTGAAATTGATGAGGGCTCTTTACGCCATATGCAATTACAGTTCCAAGAGGAGTTGGTTGCTGATCAATTGTTCTTGATTGAGGGTGATGCCTTAACGGTTGAATGGCCACAAGATATCGATGTGATTATTGCCAATATCCCTTATCAAATATCCAGCCCATTATTGGAACGAATGCAAAGGAAATTCCGCACAACTCCTGCAGTTTTGCTCGTGCAGGAAGAATTTGCAGAGCGTATGGCCATGGCGATTGGACCACTTGATCGAGGCCCCCTCGGTCTCTCTCTGTGGTTGGATTTTCAGGTAGAAATCGGTCGCCGTGTTCCTCCATCTTGTTTCTCCCCTCAACCCCGTGTGTATTCGCGATTGGTTCGATTGGAACCCTTTGACCGCCTTGCATCAATGAATAGTGATATCGATCGGAGATTGTTCAGGCAAATGACCTCGCAATGTTTCACAGACCGTCGCCGTAAACTTCGCAATTTACTCAAACGCGCTCCGCGTCGTCTTTCTCGAATTCCAGGTTGGCACCGAGAACGATGGACTGGGGCAATGAATGCATTGAAAGAACACCCATTGATGGATGAGCGACCCGATATGCTTGAGCCAGAAGACTGGGTCGAACTTTGTGAACTGATTTTGGCGTTTGAGCCGTGAGTATGCGGATGCATACGACAACGAGTTGATAGGGAAGCCCCCTATCCGGTGGACGAGTGGGGGGTGCGTCGATGCAGGGCCTTTGGCCCGAATTCCGTGACTTCAAGTAGGTCGCAAGGTACTCTAACTACTCAGGGGGGGCGATTATGGCAAAGAAGGACACCTACCTTGCGTTGTTGCGCAGGGGTGTGGATGAAACCACAGCAATGACGCTCGCTGATTCCGGCCTCAAGATTGGGGAAATCAAAAAATTGGACAAAGAACAGTTGGTTCAAAACTACGGCCTCAAGGATGAAATTGCACGTTCTGTGCTCGAGGTTTTGCAATCCGGCTCAACAGGAAAGGCCAAAGAGCGTTATTTGTCGAACGTTCTTTCGGGTCCAGAAAAGAAACCGATGGATAAGATCGAAGAGCAGCGATTCAAGCGCCAGCAGAAGGATATCCTCCTTGAATTACAGGAGGAAAAAGACCGTCTCAAACTGGCTAAAGTCGAGCAATTCCGCAGCCAAAAAGTCGTTATGAACCGGCTAGGGAAAACCATCGAATTAATCGTCAAACTTGAGAATAATTTTGATGACGAATCCAAAGAAGAGCAACGCTCAAAGATTCGAGACCAACTTGAAACCCGTGGACTTGAAGCCGCTCGAGACCACGAATTGCTGGAACTTGAAGGCACACCTCAAGACATCGTCGACTTCCGTCGAAAGATAGTCCCCAAACTCTGTTTCCATGCCTGCCCAACATGTGGTGAAGAAATGGATCCTCGCTCAAGTGTTAACATGGATTTAGGTGACGATTTCGGTTTTATTTGTTGGGAATGCGAGCATGAGTTCTCTTCTGACATGTCTCTTGTAGTCGAAACTCGACTTGAGTCAAAGAAAGACTGGATCAATATCGACCCTAAGCGAAAGCCGAGGGAGAAGGTGCTTCGTCCACCTCGTGCAAAAACATCGCGTAAGGATGTCATCGCTGCAGAGCTTTCTGCCACTGGTGCGGATGCAGACACTATCGCGGCTGCAGTCGAGGAAAGCAACTTGACCAGTGGACTGATGTCGATTAACGATTGGATCGATCAGACCTTGGCGGTTAAGGGATACATCCAGGCTCAGGAAGATCGAGAGGATTTCATTATCGCAACTGGCGCGGGTGCAACCAAGTTCAACAAATGGATGAAGAAGGCAGGTTTGGCCTTCAACAAGCAGTCAGGTCGTTGGACTCGCTGGGAAGAGAATTGAGGCTAACGCTATGGCTTGAGGCCGCTACGGTCTCGACATGATGATTCCCGCGCACGCCCTTGCAGGAATCGTATGCATTCATCTCGGATTGATGGTTTCACGTGGCAAAAAACACTGGCTGTGGCTTGGTCTCTTCTTCGCCTTCTTGTCGCATGCGTTAATCGATACCTTGGCCATTTTCACTTACCACGATGCTAGCCCCTCGGGCTCACCTTTCTCACAATTCGTGTTCTGGTTCTGGATTGCGGGAGCGGTATCAGTCATCTATTGGGCCCTGCAAAACGATCGAAGATATGGTTACGGAATCCTCGTAGCCCTTTCCTACGACCTTTGGGACCACTGGATTTTGAGAATTATTTCTTGTAGTCAAGAGGGGTTTCCTGAAGGGTGTATGAGTTTGTATGCGTATGAACATCTGCACTTACACCAACTTGAATGGCTGATTTTGGATAGCGTGTTTGCAGGTGTTGAGCGACATTATGGAGATGAGGATTTCTTCATTGTCGAATTGGTATTCGCGGTGTTGCTATGTTTGTCAGTATGGTGGTTACGAAAACGAGTACCACTTCCAGTAACGGATGAAGAGGAATGATACTGCGGCATTAAATTGAGGCCAGCACTCGCCGTCTCATGGCGACGGTCCGCTTCTATCGAGGCGAACTTCTTCTTGGAGTGACAGAAGTTGACCCCGAGCTTCCGTTGATTGAATTGGCTGAATCCATTGGTGTGGACATCCCAAGAAACTGTACTTCAGGAAATTGTGGCACCTGTATGTGTCGTTTGAAATCCGGTGAAGTCATTCTGCCAGAAATTTTGCCTGCAGGGATTGATGAGGACTACATCGAAGATGGGGCGATTCTCACTTGTATTGGATTTGCCAAAGGTTCAGTCGATATTGATCTGATTCCACCATTGTGAGGGGTAGAAATGGAAACAGGGTTGCAAATTGCCATTGTTGTTAACATCGTTGGCATCAGCATTGCAGTCTGGTTCTTGCGCAGCAGACTGATGGCAAAATTGGCTGAGGTCGAAGAGCGACAAGCCAGAAAACGAGACAATTAGCAATACTTTGCAAATCATTTCATGGCTTCGAGTAATTTTTTCAAATGACCTTTTTGACCCAAAAAACCAGTACGCTTGACAGTATCGTTGTTGAGTACAAGTTCTTCCACAGGAGATTGTTTCAACCATTCTTTCTCATTAGATTGGTTATATCTTTCAGATAGGTAAATCAATTTTTGATTATTTGAACCACGCCATAGCAGATTCGAATTGTGTTCTGAAGATAAATACGGTCCAGCAGATAACATATCTGCAAGAGAAAGTAATTCGAGAACAGATTCGGATTGACTATTTTGCAAAAATTGCAAATCAAATCCAGTGAAAATGAATACAGAAAGATTCTCACTTCGTTTTGCTTTCACTAGTTTGATTACGTTTGCAACTGCTTCTGACTGCTCAAATGGTTCACCTCCACTAAACGTAATCCCTTCTATCCCTTCAATGGAATTAATCCAATCTGCTAAATCCTCTGGGCGTACCAGTTTCTCGATTTTATGCGGATGTGTGAATGCATTATAACACCCGGGGCACCCAATCGTACAACCTTGGACCCAAATTACAGCGCGCATTCCTGGTCCATTTGCCATACTCTTTGGCATGGTCATTGCCACATTCAGAAATAACTCATCCGTCAGGAAAATCACTCCTTTAATGTGAAGCGACTATCACCATTGGGACCTCGATCAATAAACAATCGTAGTTGTCTGTCACCAATCTGGTGCAAGTGCTCAAAGATATACATGCTCATCGGATTCACAACTTCTCTTTCGATGACGTTGATGAGACCTCGACCACCGTGTCCAACCTTACCCATGCTCACCAAATTTTGGACGTGTGCATCATCGATTTCCAACATCAGGTTGAAGTTCTCTTCAAGATGTTGTCGAACACCACTGAGTTTAGCCTCCATAATCTTGGATCGAATCTCTGGATCCTTGATGAAATCAAAGACGATGATGTTGTCACCGAATCGATTCAGCAACTCAGG
>MDSW01210201.1_pt1 | contig 14116 bp, 14 predicted proteins | sample 811171 | NCBI WGS metagenome assembly MDSW01 (sample SAMN05326641, study PRJNA326480) | marine metagenome | isolation source: seawater | place: Atlantic Ocean: North West | collected 2012 | reverse complement strand
GTGTCCACAGATTGTTGTTAAAATCTTAGGAGATTTAAAGAAAATTCATTTACTGCCTACATATATAGGTATTGCTAGTTATTACGGTCCTGGTAAGGGCACGAAATTACAAAAGCCTTATCCTTCACATAAAAAGTATTGGTGGATTCCTTGGCAATGACTTCCGTTATTTGTGTTTCAGTTTCAGGATTTTCAATGGTTCGCTGCACAATGATGTCTGGGTGCAAATACATAGTTACGCCCACAAAAAGCCCCAAGCCTATTTGGCCTATTACCTTAAATTTTCCAGGCAATCCCTGCTTATCATTTTTGAACTTTTTAATGTAATCGTCAATAAAACCGATGGTCCCCATCCAAACGGTTGTAACAATCAAAAGGATTACGTAAATATTTTCAAGTTTCGCAAAGAGTAAAACAGGAACCAATGTGGCGAGAATGATAATGATTCCGCCCATAGTCGGCGTTCCCGCTTTTTCGTTTTGACCTTCCAAACCAAGATCACGGATAGATTCGCCTACTTGCTTTTTCTGCAGATAATTGATTATTTTTTTACCGTAAACCGTCGCGATAAACAGCGAAAGGATAACCGCCAAAATCGCCCGGAACGTAATAAAATTGAACAGCCCCGCACCTGGCACGTCGTATGTTTTATCCAAATATTCAAATAGATAGTAAAGCATTGGCTATTTGTTTAGGGCGGTTAAAAGTTGGTTTACTATTTTAAAATCATCAAAATCGAAGCGCTCTCCGTTTATTTCCTGATAGCTTTCGTGGCCTTTTCCGGCAATCAAAATGATATCGTTTTCCTGCGCCATTTGGCAAGCCGCTTTTATGGCTTCCTTTCTATTTATTATTGAAATCGTCTTTTTATAATGCTCGGCAGGCACGCCTTTTTCAATCTGCTCAATAATTTTTTCGGGATTTTCGGAGCGCGGATTGTCGCTGGTAAAAACCACTTTGGTGCTCAACGAAGCGGCAATGTTTCCCATAACCGGGCGCTTCTGCGCGTCACGGTCGCCGCCGCAGCCTACCACGGTTATAACTTCTTCGTTACCCGTGCGGATTTCATTTATGGTTTCCAAAACATTTTTCAGGGCATCGGGCGTATGTGCATAATCCACAATGGCAGTGATTTTCTTTTCTGAAATTAAATATTGAAACCTGCCGCCCACACTGTCCAATGTGCTCATTATTTGAAGAATTTCAAGTTCGTTCAACCCCAAAAGATGTGCGGTACCAAAAATTGCAAGTAGATTATAAGCGTTAAATCCGCCAATCAATTTCACCCACAATTCCTGATTGTTTATTTTCAGAAGTTGCCCTGTGAACTGGCTTTCCAAAATTTGGGCTTTATAGTCGGCGTAGGTTTTTAGGGCGTAGGTATATTTTCTCGCTTTGGTATTCTGAAGCATTACCAAGCCGTTTTTGTCATCTACATTTACCAATGCAAAAGCAGATTTCGGCAAAGCATCAAAAAAGGATTTTTTCACATCGCGGTATTCCGCAAAATCTTTGTGATAATCCAAATGATCGTGCGAAAGATTGGTAAAAACGCCTCCGGTGAAATGAAGCGCCTCGGTACGTTTTTGGTGAATTCCGTGCGAACTCACTTCCATAAAGCAATATTCCACGCCAGCGGCCACCATTTCGCGCAGATATTTGTTGATGGTCAACGAATCCGGCGTAGTGTGAGTGGCTTTAAATTCTGTATCGCCCACCATTATTTTTACCGTGGAAAGTAAGCCAGCTTCCAAGCCCGCTTTTTTAAAAAGTTGATATAAAAGAGAAGAAACCGTTGTTTTCCCGTTGGTGCCAGTAATTCCCACCAGTTTCAATTCTTCCGAAGGGTTTCCGTAGTAATTGGCGGCCATTATCGCCAATGCCTTATGCGAATCCGCAACCTGTACGTAGGTAATTCCGTTGATGATATTTTCCGGCAAGGTTTCACAAATAATAGCCAAGGCACCTTGGTCGGCAGCTTTTTTTATGAATTGGTGCCCATCTGAAACCGTTCCCTTTATCGCAATGAAAACGTCGTTTAAAGAAACATTTCGGGAATCAAATTCCAGATTGTTTATAGCCACGGAAGTACTGCCAACGACGCTTTCGATGGTAACTTTGTACAATATGTCCTTTAACAATATCACGATAAATTTAAGGTTATGGTTTGTCCCTTTTTTAAAGTTTCGCCAGACTTTATGGATTGGCTGGCAACGGTGCCATTGCCCACAACCTGTACCCGCAGCCCGAGATTTTCAAGTAAGGAAACGGCGTCCATTCTTGCCATTCCGGTTACATTCGGAATTGTTTTGGCGGGTTGTTGCAACTTGGCATAATATCTTTCAAAATCCTTCTCAATAGTTGGGTCGGGCTGTTCTATGCCCTCAACCTTGTCGATATTTCGGGATTCGGTAAAAATTTTCTGGGCAATTCTTTTAAAAACAGGTCCGGAAACATCGGCGCCGTAAAACCCTTTTTTCGTACTCGGTTTGTGGATAATCACGATACAGGAATACTTTGGGTTTTCCGCGGGAAAAAAGCCTGCGAAAGAAGAAATGTAACGGCGGTTGCTTTTCCAATCCGGCATCCAATATTCGGTTTGTGCAGTCCCAGTTTTCCCAGCCATTGAAAAATCTGGGGAATAAAGCGATTTACCCGTACCGCGTATTACGGTGTTCTTCATAATTTCCTTGATTTTGGCCAAGGTTTCGTCAGAACAGATTTTAGGGTTTATAACTTTGGTATCGTAGGTCGTTACTTTTTCATTCCAAGCGCGGACTTCCTTTATAAAACGAGGTTTTACCATTACGCCATTATTGGCAATGGCATTGTAAAAATTTAAGGTTTGGAGTGGAGTGAGACGTAAGTTATACCCATAGGCCATAGAAGGTAGTGCATTCTTGCTCCACTTTTTATCCCCAGGCTGTGGAATCATTGGTACGCCTTCACCCTTAATGGCAACGCCTGTTTTTTCGGTAAGATGCCAGCTTTTTAAACGATTGATGAATTTGTTGGGATTTTTGGAATAGTTATCATTTATAATTGTAGCCAACCCAATGTTTGAGGAAACTTCCAAAGCTTTCGCCGCAGATATTTTTCCGTAGCCGCCGCGGTGCGAATCGTAAATTTTTCTTCCGTAGAAAACCTTTACGCCGTTGCCTGTATCAACCACGGTACTGGTGTCTATTACCTTATCTTCCAAAGCGGCCATCATTGCCATTACCTTAAAGGTAGAGCCCGGCTCGTGCGATTCGCCGATGGCGTAGTTCAATTTTTCATAATAGGTTCCGTTGGAGGTGCGGCCCAAATTTGAGACGGCTTTTATCTCTCCTGTTGCTACTTCCATCACAATTACGGTTCCGTGCTCGGCTTCGTAATATTCCAATTGTTTTAGCAAGGCGTGGTGGGCAATGTCTTGAATATTCACATTTATGGTTGAAACGATATCATAGCCATCCTGCGGTTCAATCTCATTGTCGTCGGAAATTGGCTTCCACTGGCCCTTGGCTATTTTTTGCTTTAGCCTATGGCCTTCCTTGCCCGTGAGCAAATCGTTGAATGCACCTTCCAAACCAACGGCGTAATACCCCGGACGGTCATAAGCCTCATCGCCCACGGTGCGTTGCGCTATCTTACCAATGGGATGCTCGCGGACGGTGCGCTGTTCCACAATAATTCCACCTTTGTAGGGACCTTTGCGGAAAAGCGGCAGGTTTTTCACCTTTATATAATCTGAATAGCCCAGATTTTTTACGATAAGCAAATACCTGTTTTTATCGGCACGCGCTTTTCTGAACATATTTTGATAATGCGACACGGGCTTCCCAAACATTTTGCTCAACCCTTCGGAAAGTGGCTTTAAATTTTCCTTGAAATCTTCCGAAGAAACCGTTACGGCGTCAAAGCGGATGTCATATTTTGGGACTGAAGTAGCCAAAAGACTGCCATCATCGGCATATACATTACCGCGATTCGCAGGAATCACAAAGTTTTTCGTGGTATTCTCCTTTGCCAATTCGCGATATTTTTCACCATCCACAAACTGGATGTTCATCAACTTCACACTAATGGCAAGCGCAAAAAGAAACATGCATCCGGCAACGACGTATAGACGGTTTAATATGTTTTTTTCCTCAAAAGCCATTTTTTCAGTATTCAGTAGTCAGTGTTCGGTACGCAGTATTCAGCGCTCAGTTTTTGGTTTTACACCCGATGCCTATATGGAAGGATGACGGCTTCCCTTAGGGACGGGGTATTGTTATTCTTTATTCTTTAATCTTTTTTCTTTAATCTTTTTTCTCCTCCTTTGTAATCCTAATTCTCTTCGGGGGCGTTGTGGATGGTTGCAACCCATGACTTTCCATTGCGGCAATAATTTTGCTCTCCATCCGTGCCTGCATCAACAACATTCGCACGTCAACATATTCGCTTTTCAGTTCTTTTACCTGTGCATTCAATTTTGAAATTTTATGGACTTTTTTGTCTGCGCTGTGCGAACTGCCAATCATAATCAAAGCCAATACGGAGAGGAAAATGATAAAGCGCCAGTTTTTCAGCGCGTCGTCGCTCACCAAAAATTTTCCTTTTATTATGTTGTAAAAACCTTCTTTCAAAATTTGTTAATTCGTTAATTCGGGATTCGTTGATTCGTTAATTTGGCGCGCTATGAATCGCGCGCCTACGTTATATTTTTTCCGCTATGCGAAGTTTGGCGCTTCGGGCACGGTTGTTTTGTTTTATTTCTTCTTTGGAAGGGATTATAAACTTCCCCACCGCCTTAAATGGAACTTCAAAATGCCCAAAAGCATCCTTCTCCGGTTCCCCTTCAAACAATCCGTTGCGGATATATCTTTTCACCAACCTATCTTCCAAAGAGTGATAGCTTATTAAACTAAGGCGCCCACCCGGTTTTAAAACTTCGTTCGTTTGAAGCAAAAACTCTTTCAACGCCTCCAGTTCCTGATTCACCTCGATGCGAATGGCCTGATAAATCTGGGCCAAAATCTTGTTTTCTTTATGCGCTGGCAGAAACCTGCTGAGCACTTTTTTTAATTGTTCGCTCGTTTTTATCTTTTCGGTCTGGCGCGCTTCCACAATTACGCGGGCCATTCCTGCAGCGCTTCGCAATTCACCGTAATTTGAAAGCACATTTCGCAATTGGGCCTCTTCATATTTGTTGACCACCGTATATGCCGAAAAATTTGTATCGCGATTCATACGCATATCCAAATCGGCTTCAAAACGGGTTGAAAAACCTCTCTCGGCCACATCAAACTGATGCGATGAAACCCCAAAATCGCCCAAAATGCCATCAACGGTCCTAAAACCGTGGAATCTCAAAAATTGCTTCAGAAACCGAAAATTTTGGTTTATAAGCAAAAAACGCGTATCGTCGATAGCGTTTTGCAAAGCGTCCTTGTCCTGGTCGAAGGCGATGAGTTTTCCAGTGGGACCCAAACGCTTCAGGATTTCGCGGGAGTGGCCGCCACCGCCGAAAGTGACATCAACATAAACCCCATCTGGCTTTATGTTAAGCCCTTCAACAGTTTCTTTCAGCAAAACCGGATTATGATATTCCATCACCATCATTGCTTTTGTTTCCCATTACTTCTTCGGCCAAATCGGCAAAATCGCTTGCGGCATCGTCAATAACCTGTTCGTATTTATCCTTATCCCAAACCTCCACAATGTTTATCGCGGAAGAGAACACAATTTCCTTGTTGATGCCGGCAAAAGAGAGCAAGTCCTTTGGAATGAGCAATCGGCCCGTAGCATCAAGCTCCACAGTCTTTACGCCAGCCGTAAACCTTCTTATGAAATCGTTATTTTTTCTGTTGAATCGGTTCAGCTCGCCCATTTTCAGCATAAGGGCGTCCCATTCCTTCATCGGGTAAATTTCCAGGCAGGGCTGGAAGACCGCGCGCTTGATAACGAAGCCTTCGGGAGCCACGGTCGCCAACTGCTTTTTCAGCGGCGCAGGTACCATGACCCGTCCCTTTACGTCTGCTTTACATTCGTATGTGCCTATTAGATTGAGCATTGTGGAAATTCCCGATTTGTAATTTATAGTTTCAAATATATATAACTTTTCCCACTTTTTACCACATTCTACCACTTTGTTGATAAGTTTTACCACATTGTAGATAACCTAAAATGGAACTGGCAATGAACAAAGCCTAACATTAAATAGACCGTATGAAATATTTTTGTTTACTTTTGTCTTTCTAAATTGCACCAACCACAGCATGTCGGAAAACTTAAAGAAAGAAGGAAAATTTTCATATTTAGAAATAGGTGAAGGCACACCAATAATCATTCTTCACGGACTAATGGGCGGGTTAAGCAATTTTGACGGAGTTGCAGATTTCTTTCCGCCAAAGGGATATAAAATCCTTATACCCGAATTGCCCATTTACAAAATGACCCTCTTGCGTACCAACGTGAAAAATTTCGCGAAATACGTGGGGCAGTTTATCGACCATTTGGGTTATGAGGAAGTGATTCTTTTGGGAAATTCGCTGGGTGGGCACATTGGCCTACTCTGCACAAAAATGTATCCCGAAAAAGTAAAAGCCTTGGTAATCACTGGAAGTTCTGGTCTTTACGAGAGCGCCATGGGCGAAAGCTACCCAAAACGCGGCGATTATGATTACATAAAGAAAAAAGCCGAAAACGTTTTTTACGACCCTGCGGTGGCTACCAAAGAAATTGTGGACGATGTTTATGAAACCGTAAACGACAGAAACAAATTAATACGGACCCTTGCCATTGCAAAAAGTGCCATCAGGCACAATATGGCCAAGGATTTACCCAAAATGTACACCCCAACTTGTATTATCTGGGGGAAAAATGATAACGTAACCCCTCCGGAAGTTGCCGTTGAGTTTGATGAACTACTACCAGATTCTGAATTATTCTGGATTGATAAATGTGGCCACGCCGCAATGATGGAGCATCCCGATGAGTTTAATGAACTTCTTTACGCTTGGTTGCAGAAACGAGGGTTTTAGTAGTTCCAGGTTTCAAGTTTCAGGTTTCAAGTTTCTAAAAAAACGTATTCTCCCGCATAATCCTTAACTCCTAACCCTTAACTCCTAACTCCTACCTCTTAACTCTTAACTCTTAACTCCTAACCCTAAAGCAATGCACATAAAATCGGCAGAATTTTTAATGAGCAACAGCGATGTTGCAAAATGCCCAAAGGACCGTTTGCCGGAATACGCGTTTATTGGTCGCAGTAACGTTGGGAAATCTTCGCTTATCAATATGTTGATGCAGCGCAAGAGTTTGGCAAAGACTTCAGGAAGGCCGGGAAAGACTCAGCTTATAAACCATTTTCTCGTAAATAAGAACTGGTATTTGGTGGATTTACCAGGCTATGGGTATGCACGTGTTTCAAAAAGCAGTAAAAAGACATTTCAGAAATTCATTACCAATTATTTTGAAAAGCGGGAGCAAATGATACTCGCCTTTGTATTGGTAGATTGCCGCCACGAACCGCAACCCATCGATCTTGAATTTATGCAGTGGATGGGCGAAAGTGGAATCCCCTTCAACATCATTTTTACAAAAGCAGATAAGCTGAAGCCAAAAGCCTTGGAAAGAAATATTGCTGCTTACACCGAAAAAATGCTCGAAACCTGGGAAGAAATGCCGCCGTATTTTGTTACCTCAGCCAGTGATTCCACGGGAAGGGATGAAGTATTGAATTATATTGACGAATTAAATAAAAACCTAACCGGCCTTTGAGACCTGTTAGGTTTAATCAGCCTTATCCCCGCTTCAGTTCTAGCTTTTCAGCAAAATAATCACAAAAATCGCGCATCGTGGCGCTCATCTTTTCGTCATTGGTGGCGCGCTGAAACGTATCGGCCATCGCACTTAAGGTTTGGTGGAAGAAAATTTTCATCTCGTCCACGGGCATTTCCTTTGTCCAAAGGTCTATCCGGAGCGACTCCTGGCTTTTGCTGTCCCAAACCGATAGCATCACCGCTTTGGTTTCCTCGTTTGACACGCCGCCGTCCTCGGCTGTCCAATGAATATTTTCAGGTATTTTATTTTCGTCAAGACCCACTTTTAGCCTTATTTCTGAAGTATGTTTAATTGCCATTATTTCTTTGGTTTGTATTTTGAATTTGTAAATATTTCTTCAGCATCTGTTATCATCAGCCGCTGTACATCAGTATCGTTTTTTTCCATATAGGCACGGACAATTTTCCAGCCCAAATAGCGCCCCAACATTCCGGGAGATTCGTTGTTTATTTCCAAGTAAAATTTTGAAAAAGGCGCGGGATTTATAAACCGTGCGCCCAGTTTCGGGTCGGTGCTGTAGAGCAATTCCTTTTCAATAAAGTAGCGCCACATATATTCCTCGTTTTCTTCCGCCCATTGAAATTCTTCTTCGGTATATCCTATTTTTTCAGCATCTGAAGTATTTGGAAGCCAAAGATCTTTAAGATAAAGTTGCTTGCCAAAATATACAATCTGCCCCAAAAAAGTAGCTTTGCTGGGCGGTTTTATATACTGTCTTGCATAGGTTTCCGAGACATCGGGAGCAATCTGTGATGGTTTCATTTCCTTCGAAATATATTTATCTATGCCTTCGTAAAAAGGGTGATTGGTCCCCAAATAATTGTCCAAACCAATGACCAACATACTATCCGCAAGGATGACCTTGTTACGATAATCCACGTCTGAGGTGGTGGTTACAACCAATGGGGTGCTGAATTTCGGAAAATAATATTTTATGTGTTGAAACAACGGGACGAGTTCATCTTGCAATATTTCGTCATTCGGAAATGTTTTTGCTACTTCTGCTTCAAGCTGGTTTTGGAGCGTATCCGTTAATTTTTCAATCCAAATACTGTCATTGTATTGCTTTGGAAAAAACGCCGGGAATTCAGCTTTCAACATTGGAAGTTCGTCAATGGTTGCCGCTGCAAATTCTTTGTCAAAACGGATAATTTCAACATTAATAGGAATTTTTTCAATTTCACCTTCAACTTCACTTTTACTATTGCACGAAAAAAGGAAAGCACCCAAAAGGGCCAATACGAAATACTTCATAGCAGAAAAAATGTTACAGTTGGTTAACGCCATTCCTTTTTATTAATTTTATCTTTAGCAAATTTTGCCTGCAAAGGTATTATTATAAAAGATTAAAAACACAGAAAATGCACACTGAAAAAGTTACAGATTACATTGTAGATTGGTTAAAAACATACGCTGTAAATGCGAGAATGGAAGGTTTTGTAGTAGGAATTAGCGGCGGAATAGATTCTGCGGTAACCTCTGCCCTGTGCGCAAAAACCGGAATACGGACCCTTTGTGTGGAAATGCCCATTCACCAAGCACCCAATCAGGTAAGTCGGGGGCGTGAACATATACAGCTTTTAAAAGAAAAATTTGCAAATGTTAGCAATACCGAAGTGAACTTGACCTCTGTTTTTGAATTGTTTAAAAGCGAGGTGCCACAAACAACCGATGATAGCTTTCTCGATCTTTCACTTGCAAATACGCGAGCGCGCCTTCGGATGACTACACTTTATTATTTTGCTGGCCTGCATCGTTATTTAGTTGCAGGAACGGGCAATAAGGTTGAGGATTTTGGAGTAGGTTTTTATACAAAATACGGTGATGGCGGAGTAGACTTAAGCCCCATTGCAGATTTGATGAAAAGTGAAGTTTACAAACTTGGTGAAGCCCTTGGCATTCCAGAATCAATTATGAAAGCCGCTCCCACAGACGGATTATTTGGCGATAGCCGATCTGACGAAGACCAATTGGGCGCAAGTTATGACGAACTGGAATGGGCAATGAAAATGATGGAAGAAGGAAAAAACAGCTCAGATTTTTCAGGAAGGGAAAAAGTGGTTTTTGATATTTACAAAAAATTGAACAGGGCCAACCAGCATAAAATGCTCCCAATCCCTATTTGCGAAATCCCCAAAGAATTGAGATAATACTGTTATTTATCGAATAATTTAACCATTAAACGAAAGGTTTACTTTTCTTCCCTTGTATATTTTATATATCCAAAATGTAGTATTAATATTACGTGTCTAAAACTCATTTGCTCCCCAAATCTGAAGGTTTTATTCATTCTTGAATTTATAAAAACACTAAGATGAAAAAAGTTGTAATTGCAGACCACCACCCTGTAACCAGAAAAGGCGCTTCCGTTTTACTAGATAGCACCAATGAATACAATATTGTCGGGAAAGTTTCCCGCGGATCGGAACTATTGAAATGCCTCGAGAAAGAACGTCCCGATATTTTAATTTTAGAATTGAACATTCCTGAAATTAATGGTTTTCACGCACTTCGCAGCATTCGCGAAGAGTTCCCAAAAACTCGAATTGCTATATTTTCATCACATCCTGAAGAGATTTATGCCTTGCGCTCAGTAAAATCTGGTGCTGCGGGTTATATTCCAAAAACAATTTCTTCCGAATTATTTCTACATGCTATCAAACGTATCGCGATGGGCGGTATATTTTTGAATGATGAATTTGCAGCCGCTTTCAACAGCCGTTCTGTAAATGACAATACTCTGGTAGGCAGATATAAGAAACTTTCCGCAAGGGAAATTGAAGTTCTCAACCTACTATCAAATGGCAAGCGCAATAAAGACATAGCTTCACTTTTGGAAATCAACGAAAAAACCGTAAGTACTTATAAAACAAGACTTTTAAAGAAATTAAAGGTGACAAGTTTGGCAGAGTTGATAAACCAAGCGCGGATGTTTCAATTTTCTTAATTTACAAAACCCGGTTAAGTTTATTGGAAAGTACTTTTTTTAAACTTAAATAATCTACAATTTCCTGTAAACCTGATTCTTTTTCAGGGCTGTCCTCATGTTTCATTGTTTCGGAAAGCTCGTTTATTTTTTGGGAAACCAAATGACGACGCAGGTTCAAAATGGTCTCACTCACCATTTGGGCAATGGTTTGGTCTTTTTCTTTCACGTAGATTTCCTTTCGTTCCCAATTGTGGAGCACATAGCGCTCCTCTTCCATCAAAATATGTGTGACCGCAGAAGCCATTTCGGGCTCCAGTTCATTAATAAAAGTTTCAGCCTTCGCTTCAGGGTTTAGGTTAAAACGATTGACCACTTCAAAATATAGATCCTTGAACTCTGGATTTGTAAATTCAATCTCATCCTCTTGCAAGTCTAAATATATTTTTTCAAAAACACGCGACTTGTGGATTTCTGGGCGCAAGGTGATTTCGCCTTTTTCATCTGCCTCCAAAATCAATTCCTCAAAATCTTCCTCTACATTTCCATAGAGCAACAGCAGTTCAATTAATTTTTGTTCCAACTGTAGCTGAACATCTACTTTTTCAATCTTTTTTTCTGAAGGAATAACCTCAAAGGCTTCCTGCGGAACAACATTTTTTTTGGCAGCATCCTTTCTGTCTTTCTGAAATATCTGCGCAAGGGTGTTAAAGAGCACCTGTTCCGAAATATCCATAATACGCGAACATTCCTTTATGTAAACTTCGCGTTTTATAACATCCGGGATTTTGGCGATGCTATTAACCATATCGTGAATGGTCTCAGATTTTTTTATGGGGTCATTCTTAGCTTCATTTGCTAGTAGCGAAGCCTTAAAGGTGATAAAATCCTTGGCGTTTTCTTCCAAATAAAGGGTAAGTTCCTCCAAAGAGTTTTTTCGCGAAAAACTATCCGGGTCCTCCCCTTCCGGAAAGGTGCAAATCTTCACGTTCATCCCCTGTTCCAATATCAAATCGATACCGCGAAGCGAAGCGCGAAGGCCTGCCGCATCACCGTCAAAAAGTACGGTTATGTTTTTTGTAAGTCTATTTATAAGCCTGATCTGCTCTGGGGTCAAGGCCGTTCCCGATGAAGAAACTACGTTGTGGATGCCCGTTTGGTAAAACTGGATAACATCGGTATATCCTTCTACCAAATAGCAATTGTCTTCCTTTGCGATGCTCTGTTTTGCGTGAAAAATTCCGTAGAGCACTTTACTTTTATGGTAAATGTCGCTTTCGGGGGAGTTTAGGTATTTCGCGGATTTTTTTTCCGAAGTTAAAATTCGCCCACCAAAACCCAATGTACGGCCGCTCATACTGAGAATCGGGAACATTACCCTACCTTTAAAACGGTCAAATTGTTTTTCTTCTTTTACAATTGTTAAACCGGTTTTTTCCAAAAACTCAAGCTTGTAGCCTTTTTTAATAGCGTGGTTGGTAAAGGCATCCCAAGAATCTGGGGAATACCCCAGTTCAAATTTTTTGATAGTTTCATCGGTAAAACCGCGTTCCTTAAAATAGGAAAGCCCAATAGCCTTGCCCTCCTCGGTTTTGAGCAATGTGTTGTGAAAATATTCTTTTGCGAATTCGCTTACTAAGTAAAGACTTTCGCGCTCGTTGGCATGTTCCTTTTCTTCGGCAGTCTGTTCGGTTTCCTCTACTTCTATTCCATACTTTTTGGCAAGGTACTTTATGGCTTCGGGATAGGTGAAATGTTCGTGCTCCATTAAAAAAGCCACCACGTTACCGCCTTTTCCACTACTGAAATCTTTCCAAATTTGTTTAACGGGACTAACCATAAAACTCGGGGAGCGCTCATCGGTAAAAGGGCTTAGCCCCTTAAAATTGCTTCCTGATTTTTTCAACTGTACAAAATCGCCGATTACCTCCTCTACCCGGGCGGTTTCAAAAACATTGTCTATGGTGGTTTTGGAGATCAGATTATTAGATTTTTGATTTGTAAAAATAGGGATATTTAGAAAAGAAACCTGCACGAATTTTAAAAATCCATACAGGTTTTAAACAACGAATAATGAAAGGGGTTATGGCTAATCCATATCAAAACGGAGCCCAAGGGAAACGTTGCGTTGGTCTATGGGGTTATTCTTGAAAATGGTATTGAGATCATACTTGGCATACAATGCCACGCCTTGCCAACCTATATAACCACTAAGGCCATAAATGAAATTGTTTGTGTTATAATTCGCTTTAAGTTTAAGTTTTCTGTCTTCACCTTCTTCTTCAAACTTTAGTTTTTGGCGTGTGCTAAGATTGATACCGGCATACCCGCCAAGGCCAATTTTAATTTTGTTTTCGGTGGAATAACGAAAATAATCATCGTGTTCTATTTTTTTTGAAGGTCCAAATTCAAAGTGGATAGGCACTACGAGATTGTCCATGCGGAATTTTGATTTATCCAAATCCAATGGGTATTCCTGAAGTTCGGTCTGCTCGCCTGTATCTACATAATAACGGTTGTCAGTAGGTTTTAAGCCATTAAATTGAAAAGATAGGCCATACTTAACCCGCACCCAATTTGTATTTTTAAACACGCGGGTTTTCCACGCCCAGCCGAGTTCGACAAAGCGGCTTCCGGCAACTTTGAAGTCTGAGTCCTGCAAGGATTCGCCTTCTGTAATTGCATTATTGAGACCAAAAGCAAAGACCAGATCTGAGGTGGTTCGGCGATCGTATTTGCGCTTTTTATTTTTGGGACCAATGTAGAGCACATTGTCATTTTCACTGTCTTTGCCAGAGGAACCGAAGCGTAGAATAATTTGGCCATCTTCGTCTTCGTCTATGTTTCCGTTTCGTTGTATTAGTGCGACTTTATTGTCTATAATCGCCAAACGGTTCTCAATATTTAAGGCGTGTTTTTCAGCCGCCTCCTGTTTTAAGTTTTCTGCCTCAGCTTCAGTGATATTACCGCTTTCCAGACGTTTATTGATATTTTCAACGTTAAGCTTCAATGCGTCTTTTTCTTCTTGGACAATCTTTTCTTTTAAGGAATTAAGACGCTCCACAGCGGTTTTTGTATCGTGGTCGTTTTCCTGAGCTTGGGTGCAAACCCCTGCAAGTAGCCAAAGGGCAAGGGCGGTGGTAAAAGTAATTAATTTCATAACTGTTCGATTTTTGATTAATGATGATGATGAATGTTTTTGTTTATTGTTTATTGAAAATTGAGCATTGAGCATTGAAAATTGCTAATCGTTTCTTTCTGAAACCGCGGTCCTGATTTTATTAAAACCTTCGCCGAGGGCATCAAAAACCTTGTCGCGGAAACTTTTTTCCAGCTCCCACTCTACGTCCTCCAGCAAAGCGGTGGCATCTACCTTTG
>MDSW01217848.1_pt1 | contig 14118 bp, 10 predicted proteins | sample 811171 | NCBI WGS metagenome assembly MDSW01 (sample SAMN05326641, study PRJNA326480) | marine metagenome | isolation source: seawater | place: Atlantic Ocean: North West | collected 2012 | reverse complement strand
ATTTGCGAAATTCTCGGGATCGAGTACCCGATCCTTCTGGCCGGGATGGGCGGGGCCAGTGTCCCCGCGCTCGCGGCTGCAGTATCGAATGCGGGGGGGCTTGGCGTTCTTGGCGCTGCGGCCTGCTCGCCGGACCAGTTGCGTAGCTGGATCCGCCAGACCCGCGAGCTGACCGACAAACCGTTTGGGGTCGATACCCTTCTGCCTGCCTCCGTCAGGCGCGGTTCGGCCCCGCAAAGCGGCGCCGTGCCCGAAAACCCGATGGCATTGCTTGGCGAATACCAGCAGTTCACCCGCGATTTCATGGAACGCGAGGATCTGCCCGAAGTGGATGCCGCAATGGCCATGCGCGCGGCTGGCGCGCCGGAAATGGGCAAGGGCGGGCCGCAGTTGTTCTCGCGGGAGTTTTTCGAGGCGCAGATGGAAGTTGTAATCGAGGAAAAGGTGCCAGTCTATGCCGCCGGCCTCGGCAATCCCGGACCGTGGATGGACCGCCTTCATTCGAATGGCACCAAGGTCATGGCGGTGATCGGCAAGGTCAAACATGCCCAACAGGTGGTCGATTCCGGTATCGACATGATTGTTGCGCAAGGTCACGATGGCGGCGGACACAACTCCCCGATCGGAACCTTCTCGCTGATTCCACAAGTGGTCGATGCGGTGGGGGACCGGGTTCCGGTGATCGGAGCGGGTGGAATCTCCGATGGCCGCGGAGTCGCTGCGGCGATGATGCTGGGCGCTGTGGGCGCGTGGGTCGGAACGGCGTTCCTGGCAACCGATGAAGCCGGCATCGAACGGTTTCAGAAGGAAGCAATCACCGAAAGCGGCGATGCAGATACCATCGTCAGCCGCTCGATGACCGGCAAGCCCGCGCGCATGATCCGCAGCAAATGGGCCGATGCCTGGGTTGCGGCGGGCAAGGAGCCGCTTCCCATGCCTTACCAGTCGATGATTTCAGGGCCGGTCATGGCTTCGGGCATCAAGGCTCAGCGCAAGGATATCATGCCCGGCTTCGCGGGGCAGGGAATCGGTCTGATCCATTCGATCCGTCCAGCGGCAGAGGTCATGCGCGATCTTGTCGACGGGGCCGAAAGGGCGCTGGCTGATGCCAGATTCTATTCCTGAATTCCGGCAAGACGGGGACGCGGTATGAACGCTTCACAGACCTTTGCCTTTGCCGACAAGGCCGCCATAACCGGTGTGGGCGAAACCGTATTCGTGAAGGGCACGGAACGGACTGCAGTGGACATGATGCTGGAAGCCTCGCGCCGCGCCATCGCGGATGCCGGCCTGAAACCTTCCGATATCGACGGCATGGTGCCGCCGCCGATTTATACGACCTCGGAGGAAATGGCCGCCAATCTCGGCATTGATGTGCTGCGTTATGCGGCCACCGTTCACATGGGTGGCGCCAGCCCGACGACGGCGCTGCAGAACGCTGCGATGGCGATTGCCAGCGGGCTTTGCGATCACGTGCTGGTCACGCTCGGTTGGAACGGCTACTCCGCCCTCAGGTCCAAGCCGGGTGCCCCGCCCACTCGGGCGATGAACATGAACACGCTGACCAATACCATCCAGGGCTATTACATCCCCTATGGTGTGTTCCTGCCGGTGCAGATGTATGCTTGGCTGGCGACCCGCCACTCGAAGCTTTACGGTGTGGGCGCGGATGCGATGGCGGCCGTCGCGCTGGCCTGCCGTCGTCACGCGCAGTTGAATCCGCGCGCCTTTACCTATGGGCGCGCACTCGACGCGGAAGCCTATCATTCAGCGCGCTGGATATCCGAGCCCTTCCGCCTTTACGATTGCTGCCTTGAAACCGATGGGGCCTGCGCGGTTGTCATATCGCGAATGGATCGGGCCAGGGATATGCCCCATGTGCCTGTCAGCATCGCCGGTGCCGCGGAAGGCCACCCCTATCCTGCCGACGACATCCCGTCACGGCCCGATCCCTTCAAGATCGGCCTTAGCTATGCCGCCCCGCGCGCTTTCGATATGGCTGGCGTCAAGCGCGAGGACATGGATTTCCTGCAGATCTACGATTGCTTTACCTATGTCGTCTTGCTGCAACTGGAAGCGATGGGGTATTGCGAACCAGGCGGACAGGCCGAATTCGTCGCCAACGGCCAGATTGAGCTGGGTGGCCGCTTTCCGATCAACACCCATGGCGGCTTGCTCAGTGAGGCGCATGTCTGGGGCCTCAACCACGTGGTCGAGGCAGTGCGTCAGCTTCGTCACGACTGCGGCGAGCGCCAGGTGCCGGGAGCCCAGACCGGCCTCGTGACCGGTTGGGGCGACCTCGGCGACGGCAGCATCGCCATTCTCAGGAGGTTTGCATGAGCAGCGAAAGCGATCTGCCCCCCAAAATGCGGCCTTCCGCGCAGATGGTGCCACCCAAGCCGCGACCGCGCCCACAAGACCCGGTTGAGCAGGAATTCTGGAAGAGGTGCCAGGACGGCCATCTCTATTTCCAGCGCTGCGGCGATTGCGGCAGCTTCCGCCACTTGCCGCGCTATATGTGCGCAAAGTGCGGCTCGCCGGAATTTTCCTGGGAACGCAGCAGCGGCAGGGGCACGTTGTTTTCCTGGACCGTAACCCACCAGGCCCTCCACCCGGCTTTTGCCGCCGACATCCCCTTCGTGGCTGCGGTGGTTGAATTGGAAGAGGGGGTGCGCATGGCCACGCGGCTGGTTGGTTGCGATCACGAGCGTCTTGCGCTCGACCTTCCGGTGGTCGTGGAGTTCGAACTGATCGGTGAGGACTTCCGCCTTCCTGTTTTCCGCCTGAGTGAAAGTTAGAAGCGCCATGGATCTCGAATATGGACCCGAATACGATGTCTTCCGCAAGCAGGTGCGGGCCTTTATCGAAGCGCACAGCCATCTTGCTCCGCCTTCTTCTGACCGGGCGGCCCGACCTTCGTCCAAGGCGGTCGAATGGCAGAAGCTGTTGATCGAGCATGGGTATACCGCTCGAACGATCCCGCAGGCGTATGGCGGCTATGGAGCGGAGCCGGACATTCTCCAATCGCGCATCATCGCAGAGGAATTTGCGCGGGCCAGGGTGCCGGGCGGACTTTCCAATCAGGGAATCTCGATGTTCGTGCCGACTCTGCTCGAACTCGGCACCGAGGAACAGAAACGGAGCTGGATCGAACCCACGTTGAAAGGCGATGTTGTCTGGTGCCAGGGCTATTCCGAACCCGGTGCCGGGTCGGACCTCGCCAATCTCAAGACCAGCGCGCACATCGAGAACGACGAATTTGTTGTCAATGGCCAGAAGATTTGGACCAGCACCGCCAAGCAGGCCGACATGATCTTCTGCTTGGTCAGGACCGAACCTGACGCGCCCAAGCATGGCGGCATTTCCTACCTGATCTTTTCGATGGACACGCCGGGCATCGAGGTTCGCCCCTTGAAGACGATGACCGGTCATGCCGAATTCAACGAAGTGTTCTTTACCGATGTCCGGGTCCCCATGCATCAGATCGTCGGCCAGCGGGGCCAGGGCTGGTTCGTGGCGAACGCAACTCTTGGCCATGAGCGCGGAATGCTGGGCGATCCCGACGCGCTTGAAAACCGGCTGCAGGCACTGATCGCGCTGATGCAGGAAGAGCGTTTGGGCCAGGGTCGCGCGATCGACAATCCGGTACTGCGCGACCGGCTGGTGGCACTGCAGGCCGAAGTGGCAGCGATGAAATACAATGGGATGCGGATCCTTTCGAACAGCCTTAGGGGTGAGCCGGGCGGCATGGCGAAACTGATCGTCAAGTTGCAAAGCTGCGAACTCGCTCATCAGATATCCGCGCTGGCAATCGACGCCATGGGCGAACTGGGCATTCTCTATCACCACAGCCCGCGTGAGCGGGAAGGGGGGGCGTGGCAATGGAACTATATGTTCCAGCTCGGTCTCATCATTGGCGGCGGCACCGCGCAGATCCAGAAGAACATCATCGCTGAACGTGGCCTCGAAATGCCGCGCGAACCGAAGCTGGCGAAGATTTCGGATGCGGCGAAAGCAACCGCAGACATGCCGCGTCACAAACAGGGATCAGCCTAATGGATTTCGGACTTTCTCAGGACCAGCGGATGCTGCGCGATGCCGTTGCGCGGTGTCTTGCGGATACCTGCCCGCTCGATCATGTCCGCGAATGTGCCGAGCGTGACAATCCGCTTAGCGACAAAGTGCTCCGCGCCGTCCAGGACCTGGGAATTCCCGGGATGCTGGTACCGGAAGAGCATGGCGGCCTCGGCATGACCCTTCTCGACGCTGCCATAGTTGCGGAACAGCTCGCCTATGCGGTCGCGCCAGTACCTTTTCTCGCCAGTCATGTTCTGACGCCTATCGCGCTGAGCGAGGCAGGCAGCGAGGAGCAAAAGGCCCACTGGCTGCCAAAGATCGCGAGCGGCGAGGCGCGTATCGGTGTCGCGATTTCCGAGACAATCGAGGTACGCGACGGCGCGGGGGTTTCCTCTGCTGCCGGGAAGCTCAACGGCACCGCCCTGTTCGCACTCGATTTCGAAGGAGCCGATGCCTTCATCGTCGCCGATTCCGGCGGCAGGCTGCACCTTGTCGGTGCCAAGGCGTCGGGCCTGAAGGCTATCGCGCTGACGACCATCGATCGGACCCGCAGCGTCGGGGAATTGCGGTTTGACGGGGCCGAAGCGGAACCACTGGCTGATGATGGGGGAGCTACAGTGGCCCGGCTGCGCGCTGCGGGGCGTGTGATCCTCGCCGCCGACAGTCTTGGCGCAGGTCAGGCCATGATCGAAAAGGCTGTCGATTATGCTGGCCAGCGCGAACAGTTTGGTCGCCTTATCGGCAGTTTCCAGGCCGTAAAGCACATGTGCGCCGAGATGGCCGCGCGGCATGAACCATGCCGTTCGCTCGTCTGGTACGCCGCCCACGCCTTTGACGCAGTTCCGACAGAGGCATCGCTCGTCGCCTGCCACGCGAAATCACACACCGGCGAAGTCCATCGCTTTGTCGCCCGCACTTCCACCGAAGTGCATGGCGGGATGGGATTCACGGACCTGATCGGTCTCCACTACTGGTTCAAACGCATTGGATTCGACCGGCAGGTGCTTGGCGGACCCGAAACGGTGCGGGCCGAGGCGGCAGCACTGCAAGGCTGGATCAAGGCCGCGTAATACACTCATTGCGGGGGCCTGCGAGACTGGCTGTCCCGTCCGGAAGGGAGAAGGAACATGATCGACTGGAACCTCGGTGACATTCTCGACGCAGTCGAGCCCGCCATGCCTCAGGACGCTCCGGCGCTGATACACGGCGACCGGATCGTCACTTGGCCCGAAATGTCCGCGCGCTCGAATAATATCGCGCGCGCGTTGCGTCAACGCGGAGCGTGCGATGGTGCCAAGGTGGCCTTCTACATGCGCAACCGCCCCGAATATGGCGAGCTGATGGCTGCTTGTTTTAAGGGGCGCTTGACCCATGTGAACATCAATTACCGCTACCGCGCCGAAGAAGTTTTCTACATTTTCCAAGATTCTGACAGCGAAGTGATTGTTTACAGTTCGGAGTTTCGCGAATGCATCGTCGAACTTAAGGACAGGCTCGAGAAGGTTCACACTTTCGTCGAAATTGGCGACCCTTCCGAAATCGCGTCTTTTGCGAGTCCCTATGAGACGCTGGCGGGAAAAGGGGACGGATCGGCGCTCGGCATCGAACGCTCACCCGACGATTTGCTCTTCATCTATACCGGCGGCACGACCGGGATGCCGAAAGGCGTGATGTGGCGGCACGACGACATGCGCAAGGCCCAGCTGGACGCCCAGAAGTTATTGGGCCCGGTTCCGCGGACGCTGGAAGAAAATGTTGCGCTGATCGAGAAAGAGGGGCCCGGCAGGCGCACTCTCTCCGCCTGCCCGCTCATGCACGGGACGGGCTTCATCACCGCGATAGGTGCGCTAATGTCGGGCGGCGCGATCATCACGCTGACGGCCCCTTCCTTCGAAGCGTCAGAATTGTGGGAAACGGTCGAAAAGCACCAGGTGGAAAGCATCGCAATTGTGGGCGACGCCTTTGCTAAGCCAATGCTTCGCGCGCTCGAAGAAAACGCGGGCCGCTGGGATACCAGGAGCCTCGTCTCCATCATCTCGTCCGGCGTGATGTGGAGCAAGGAGATTAAGGCCGGTCTATGCAAGCACATTCCCCAGGTCGTGCTGATGGATAGTTTCGGCGCCTCCGAAGGGCTCGGCTTCGGCCTCTCCGTCACGACTGCACAGGGCGGTACGAACACCGCGAAATTCGGGATTGGCGAATTCTGCGATGTCTTCGACGAAAACGATCAGAAAGTCGAACCAGGAAGCGGCGTGCCTGGCTTTATCGCCCGCAAGGGGGCCATCCCCATGGGATATTACAAAGATCCCGAAAAATCCGCCAAGACATTCCGCACAATCGATGGCGTGCGTTATTCGATTCCGGGTGACTGGTGCCGGGTAGAGGCCGATGGAAGCCTTACCCTGCTAGGCCGCGGCAGCGTATGCATCAACACTGCTGGCGAGAAGGTATACCCAGAAGAAGTCGAGGAAGTGCTCAAGACCCATCCTGCCATCGGTGACGCGCTGGTCGTAGGTGTAACGGATGAAAAATGGGGCCAGGCCGTCACGGCCGTCGTCCACCTCAACCACGGCGTCCCGTTCGACGAGCAAGCTGTCAAGGACCATGTGCGCGATCAGCTGGCGGGATACAAAACGCCCAAGGCCATACATCCGACGGAAAAACCCCTGCGTGCATCCAACGGCAAGGCCGACTATGCAACGGCGAAAGCAATCGCCGAACGTTTGACGGTCGCATCGTGAGCCATCGGGGGTCTCCCGATTACGACGTTGTAATCGTCGGTGCCGGCTTCAGCGGGATATACCTGCTCCACAAGTTGCGTGACGCCGGGTTCAACGTGTTGCTGGTGGATGCTGCGGCCCAGCCCGGCGGCATCTGGTACTGGAATTGCTATCCAGGTGCACGAGTGGATTCACAGGTTCCGCTTTACGAGTACTCTATACCTGAAGTGTGGAAGTCATGGGCCTGGAGCGAGCGATTTCCCGGTTGGGAAGAGCTCAGAGCGTATTTCCGGCATGTTTGCGATACGCTCGACCTTTGGCCCATGATGCGCATGGGGTCTGGGGTCAAAGGCGCGCACTATGAGAAGGAGACGAAGCAATGGCGTCTGCAACTCGACAGCGACAAAACTGTTTCGACACGGTTCCTGTTGCCCGCTCTTGGTTTCGCATCAAAGCCGTATGTCCCCAATTTTCCCGGCCTTGAGGATTTCGAAGGCCAATGGTTTCACACGGCGCGCTGGCCGCAGCAGGGTGTCGATCTCAGCGGACGTAAGGTTGCCTTGATCGGCACCGGTGCAAGTGGTGTGCAGGTCGCGCAAGAAGCGGCCAAATCCGTATCGAAGCTGACCCTCTTTCAAAGAACTCCCATCCTGGCGCTGCCTATGCAGCAGAAGAAGCTTTCGGCAGAAGACCAGGAACGGGACAAGAAGGGCTATGCCGCGATCTTCGAAACGCGCAAGCAGACGAGCGGAGGGTTCGAATGCCAATCGCTAGACGTATCGGCGCTCGAAGTTGACGAGAAAGCGCGCACCGCGCACTTTGAAGATCTGTGGCAACAGGGCGGCCTCAGGTTCTGGTATCACAACTTCGCTGACTTGCTTACCAACCGCGAAGCCAACCGCCACGCCTATGATTTCTGGCGCGGCAAGGTTCGCGCAAGGATCGCCGATCCCAATCTGGCCGAGAAACTCGCCCCATCCGAACCGCCGCATCCATTCGGCACGAAGCGGCCTTCGCTTGAACAGGGATATTACGAAATTTTCGCGCAAGACAATGTCGCGCTGGTCGATCTCAAGGCAACTCCGATCATCCGGATCGGACCGCACGCTATTACGACCAAAGACGGCGAGATGGAATGCGACCTCATCGTTTTCGCCACCGGCTTCGATGCCGGGCGCGGCGGGCTGATCGATATGAACATCAGGGGGACGAACAGCCTATCACTGTCCCATGCGTGGGAAGACAGAGTACGCGCCTATCTGGGAATGGCGGTGTCTGGCTTTCCCAATATGCTGTTCACATACGGGCCACTCAGCCCGTCGGGTTTCTCAAACGGCCCGACCAGCGCAGAGATACAGGGTTACTGGATCTGCGACTTTCTGGTCTGGATGCGGGAAAATGGTGTCGATCTTTTCGAAGCCGATCCGGCAGCTGAAACGGGCTGGACCGAAATGGTTGCCCAAGCAGGCGCGATGACGCTCTTTCCCGAAGCGGATTCTTGGTACATGGGCGCAAACATCCCGGGCAAGACGCGTCAACTGATCAATTTTCCAAGCGTGTCTGGCTATGTCGCACTCTGCGAAGATGTAGCGAACGAGGGGTATCGCGGCTTCGTGATCGACAAACCCACTAGCAAGGAACACTTAACGAAATGAACGTATTGTCCAAGATTGGAGATTTTCCCGACGACATCGACCCTGTCTGGGCCGGCGATGGTTCGCATCTGCCGGAATGGTTTGTGTCGGCCCTCAAGGTGCCGCGCGAAGAAGGTTATGTTGAGATCGACGGTGCCAGGACGCACTACTTCCGCTGGGGCGACCGGAAAAAGCCGAAAGTGCTTATGACACATGGCTTTCTCTCCCACGCCCGTTGCTTTGCCTTCATCGCTCCGTTTCTCGCAGAAGATTACGACGTGGTGGCGTTCGATCTCGCCGGCATGGGCGACACGGAGATGCGCGGGCAAGCCGATCCCGCGGCTAGGGGGCGCGAGTTTGGTGAGATTGCCGAGGCACTCGATCTGTTTACAGATGGCCACAAACCCACCATCATCGCGCACAGTTTCGGCGCGGGCGCAGCGCTGACAGCCGTGACCCTGTCGCCCGATGCTTTCTCCGGCGTCGTGATTTGCGATCTGATGGTCATGCGAGCCGAGCTCCTCGATCAATACTGGAACCATCGCCGCTCAAGCCCGGGATCAGGTGATCCTGACAAGCCCAACCGGCTCTATGCGAGCTATGAAGAGGCGCGCAAAAGATACGTCCTTTCTCCGCCCCAGCCAGTCGGCGAGCCGTTCCTCCTAGATTACATGGCGTATCATTCAATGCGACGCGACGGAGACGGTTGGACATGGAAGTTCTCACCCGAGGTATTCCGACGAAGCAATAAGTCCGACGAATGGCTCACAATCGGCCATCGACTCGTGAATGCGCCGGGCCGCAAGATCATCGTTCATGGCGGAAAGAGTCAGCTCTTCACCAGGGACTCGGCTGACTACATCCGCGAGCTAGGGGGCGGTGACATTCCGATAATCGCCGTACCTGAGGCGCGCCACCATTTGATGCTCGATCAGCCATTAGCTTTTTTAACTGCGCTCAGAAGCATTCTCTCCCTTTGGGAGGCGCAGGCACACCCAAGGTGTGCGTGAAGGACAAGCGCGCCGAGATCCACGGGCGGATCACGGCGTACCAGGCTCAGATCGCGCAGGCGAAGCAAGACCTGGCTCATATAAATGCGTCGATCCGGCTGTTCACCGATATCTGTGTGCGCCATCTTGAGGTCGATGGCGAACTCACAACCCGGGATCTCGCTGAGCGGGTGATGATCGAGCGCCGACTTGACGCGACGGATGCCACGCTGCGCAATTCGGTCGTCTTCAAGTTCGTCCAGGCCCTTCGCCATGCCGCCCGGCGCAAGCATGTCCGGATGGTGGAGAACCGCAAGGGCATGTGTCTGGGCACCAGGCGATGCTGTCACGTTGCGGGGCGTTGCCAGTAGATGTTGGCATCGAACACCCGTTCGATCAGGACTCAAATCGCTTGCACCGGGAGAGCCGTCCATAGATATAGAAGTTAGCCGAGCTGACACCATGACGCTGGCACGCGTCTGCGGCTGCCATGCCTCTTTCCTCTTCAGCCAGGGTCGCGATGATCTGTTCCCTGGTGAATTTGCTTTTGCGCATTGTCTGTCTCCGTTGCGACAGGCTCTCCATTCAAATGCGGGACCAAATGGATATCAGGTCACACTGTATGAATGCATGTAAATCAGCGCGGTGAACCGACGCCGATCGGCGCAATATCCAGTTGATTTTGCTAGAGGTGCAGGGGTCCCAATTTGACGCCGATTTACAATGATACCGCAGAACATCGAACGACCGGAATCGGCAATCAGTTGTGACCGGCACCTTCCGGCGAATATCCGCCTCACACCGGTCCCATTGCGAACGGCAATCCTGAGGCCTTTTCCGGCCGCAAGCTGCAGCGGAAGATTCAAACTGAGACACCACCTAAACACAGAACTGGTTGATCTGAGACTATGAAATAGGCAAGGCTTTTCGTTTGGGCTCCTAATCTTGGAATTCTATGCTATCAGCTAGTTCGACGCCTAACCGCGCGTCGAACTAGTGAGGTCCGCAAAACTGTGGACCAAAATCCGACCGAACTGAGGACCAAAAATTGACTTTCATGCACGTATGTGTTTGAATATATTGGATAAATAATATGGATCGTGGCACGTCACTCGCGCCATTTCTGCCGGATTCTGGTTTCTTCTAAAGCGAAGAAAGCAAATTGCCGGGCATTTCCATCCATCCCCCTGACATCACAATTTCTGCAGGCATACCGCATCTCGGAAAAGAGCGGGCTGTGTCCTGAAGCGCTTATATGGAACGCTGCGGCGGACAGAGGCCAGCAAACCGGAATAGGCAGCTGGTGAAGCGCATTTTACTTTCGCTGAATCATCGGTAGAAGCGTGGCTTCGAGACACAAGACTGACCTGATGATGAAGCCTTTTCCGCAGAAATACGACCCGCAAACCACCGAATCCGAGCTGAGAGCACGCTGGAAGCAGGACACTGCATTCCAATGGGACCCGTCCCTGCCGCCTGAACTCGATTATGTGATAGATACGCCGCCACCGACGGTGTCGGGTACGCTGCATGTCGGCCACGTCTATTCGTACACGCAGGCCGACATCATGGCCCGCTATTTCCGGATGAGCGGCCGGAATGTGCTTTATCCGATCGGCTGGGACGACAATGGCCTGCCGACAGAGCGCCTTGTGGAAAAGGTAAAGAAGGTGCGCGGCGGAACCATGCCGCGTGGCGAATTCATCGACCTCTGCCGCGAAGTGATCCCCGAATATCACGAACAGTACCGCAACCTGTTCGGCCGTCTGGCACTGAGCGTCGACTGGTCGCGTGAATACCAGACCATTTCGGACGAGAGCCGGGCCATCTCGCAGCTCTCCTTCGTTGACCTGTTCAGGAAGGGCTTGATCGAGCGCCGGCTCGAACCGGTGATCTGGGATCCCGCAGACCGGACGGCGATTGCCCAGGCGGAGATGGATGAAATCGAGCGGGAAGGTCTGCTGAACTATATCCCGTTCCATCTGGAAGACGGCACGCCGGTCGAGATTGCCACGACACGGCCGGAACTGATCGGCGGCTGTGCGGCGCTGATGATCCATCCGGATCACCCGCGCGCCGGAGAGCTTGTTGGCAAGCAGGCGATCAGCCCGCTCTATGGTGTACCGGTGGATATCATCGCCGACGATACGGTAGACCCGGAGAAGGGAACCGGCATCGTGATGTGCTGTACCTTTGGTGACGTCACCGACATTCAATGGTGGAAAACACACAGCCTCGCCCTCCGCATCGTGATCGACGAAGGTGGCCGCATGATCGAAGCGCCGGGTATCGGCGGCGATGGCTGGCCGACCGTTGATCCGGAGTCCTGTGCGGCAATCATGGAGCGCATGAACGGCCTCAAGGTCGCGAAGGCGCGTGAAGAGATGCTCGAAGCGCTGAAGGAACAGGGTCTTGTCCTGAAGCAGGACAAGACCAACCAGATTATTCCGGTGGCTGAGCGCTCAAAGGCGCCGTTGGAAATTATCGTTACGCCACAATGGTTTATCCGAACGCTGGACTTCCGCGAGGAGATCCTCGCCAAGGGGCGGGAGATCGACTGGCAGCCTGCCTATATGCGCCAGCGGTTCGAGTCATGGGTTGAAGGCCTGAAATGGGACTGGTCCATTTCGCGGCAGCGCCATTTTGGTGTGCCGTTGCCTGTCTGGTATTCGAAGCGCGCGGGCGAGGAAGGCAAGATCCTTGTTGCGACGCAGGGCCAGTTGCCAGTCGATCCGCTCACGGATCTCCCGGAGGGTTATAGCCGTGACGAAGTTGAACCCGAGACGGACGTGCTTGATACATGGGCGACGTCTTCTGTTTCGCCGCAGCTTGTGACCCGCACCATTTCGACTGAGCTGGGTTATGAGCCTGAGCTCCACAAGCGCCTTTTCCCGATGTCCATGCGCCCGCAGGCGCACGAGATCATCCGGACATGGGCGTTCTATACGATCGTGAAAGCCCTTCACCATCAACATGATGTGCCGTGGAAGAAGATCTGTATCTCCGGCTGGTGCCTTGCGAGCGATGGCTCGAAGATGTCCAAGTCGAAGAACAATATCATCGACCCGATCAAGCTGCTGGATGAGTATGGCACGGACCCGATCCGCTACTGGACCGGCACCTCGCGTCTCGGCAATGACACAGCGCTCGCGCCCAACCTGCTGAAGCAAGGTAAGCGCCTGTCGACCAAGATGTGGAATGCGGCGAAGCTGTCGCGGTCTCCGGCGGAGAAAACCACACTTCAGGCTGGCACGCCTGCGGAACTGGTCGGGAAGGGTGTCATTTCACATCCGGTCGATCTGTGGCTTCTGGGTGAGCTTCAAAAGACAATTGAATCCTGCTCTGCTGCTTTCGAGGCCTATGAATATGCCAAGGCGCTGCGGGACGCGGAGGATTTCTTCTGGCGCGTTTTCTGCGACAATTATCTTGAGCTCGTGAAATACCGTACACGGTTCGAAGGCGAACCGAATGCGGATGAGGTCTCGGCAACGCATACGCTGTGGCATGCCATGCGGGCCGTCATCCGGCTTTTCTCTCCCTTCCTGCCCTATATGTGCGACACGCTGCACGAACTGTTCACAGCAGAAGGCGATGCGGAAGCAACCGTCCATGCGCGTGGAAACTGGCCGGATGCGGCAGACTATGCGACGGGCAGCGATAGCGCTGCTTTGGGGGCGGTTCTGCTCGATACGGTCGCGGCGATGCGGAAGCTGAAGAGTGATCTCAGCGTTTCGCTGCGAACGCCGCTGTCCACGCTCTACGTGATGGGCAAGCAGGATGATCTGTCGGGGCAGCTGGAAGCTGTGCTCGACGATATCAGGTTTGTCAGCAACGCGGATGCGATTGCGTTCGTGTCCGAATTGCCGGGCGGGCAGCAGGATGCCGCCGGGCCGGAAGGGCTGGTCTCGGTAACGTTCGACATCGCTGAGCAGGCCGAGCAATCCGCAGATTCCTGATCACCCAATAGGTGACATGCCTTGTTGGTGCAGGGCCGTTCCGACGGTAGAACTGCAGGGCAAGCGGGAGGGTGCCGGATATGCAGGCGGAAGCGGTAAAACGCGTCATCATCGTGGGCGGCGGCTCAGCGGGCTGGATGACGGCGGCCGGGCTCGCGAATGCGCTTGGCCGCGAATGCGAGATTGTGCTGATCGAGTCCGAGGAGATCGGCACGGTCGGCGTGGGCGAGGCGACAATCCCGCCGATCAAGTATTTCAATCAGCGGCTCGGCATCGACGAAGCCACCTTCCTGCGCGAGACAAACGGGACGTTCAAACTCGGCATCCAGTTCAATAACTGGACACGCATTGGGGACAGCTATTTCCATCCCTTCGGCCAGTATGGCGCCGAGTTCGACCAGGTGCCTTTCTATCATTTCTGGATGCGGGAGCATCTGAAGGGTGATCCGACGCCGATTGACGAATACTCAATGGCCTGGGCGGCTGCGCGTGCGGGGAAGTTCGATCATCCGGTTCCGGACAGACGGAATATACGGTCGACCTATGACTACGCCTATCATTTCGATGCGATGCTCTATGCGCGCTATCTGAGGACATATGCCGAAGCGCTGGGCGTGACACGGCATGAGGGGCGGGTAGTTGACGTAGCCCGCCATGACGATTCAGGGTTCATCAGGGCCGTGACCATGGAAGACGGGCGGTCCTTCGAGGCGGATCTCTTCGTCGATTGCAGCGGCTTCTT
>MDSW01148752.1_pt1 | contig 14119 bp, 13 predicted proteins | sample 811171 | NCBI WGS metagenome assembly MDSW01 (sample SAMN05326641, study PRJNA326480) | marine metagenome | isolation source: seawater | place: Atlantic Ocean: North West | collected 2012 | reverse complement strand
TTTACTTATCGGATTTGCTCTGTTTGCTAATAGTAAAAGATCTAGAAACTCTTCAGTCTCAGTAACATCTGACTACACAGACCAAGATGAAGAAGCTACAGATACTAATGAAGAAATAGAATTTGAAATTGATGATGAGGATTTCTAATGAAATTTTAATTAAACTTAGAAAATAATGAGACTCCTCAAGACATTGAATGGTAGAATACTTCTACAGAAGATAATTAGTCCAACTCAGATTCAATTTGCATTTCAGTAATTTACAATAATAATTCTATGCTACTAATGGCATAACGCCCATTATTGTTATTGCTACTGATGCATATCCTCCAACAAGGAAAGTAAGTATTTGTGCTACGTTCATACCCTTATCATTGACGAGGTATTAATTAAAGAGTGTTTATTTTTGATATAATCAAATATATATCTTTGTATATCTGCAATACATGCTTAATCGGAATTATGATTGATGTATCAAATTTACCTATCAAATTAAAAATTGGTTAATTTTATATAACAAAAAAAAATGCAACATTTATATGGTTAAATATGAAATTATTGATTCTGAAGAATTGAGGATGGTTAAAGCTACATTGAATGGAGAAACAGTGCGTGCAGAGTCCGGCGCATTGCATTACATGATTGGAAATATAGAAATGAAAAACAAATCACCTAGTGTCGGGGGATTTTTAAAATCATTAGCAACAAGTGAATCCATATTCAGGCCGACATACACCGGTACTGGAGAAGTAATCTTTGGACCGCCAACATTTGGGGAATACCATATTATGGAGTTAAATGGTAATTCAATGATCTTAGATAAAGGGGCATATATCTGTTCAGATGAGGGAATTGAAGTAGGAATTATTAGAAATAAAGGACTTAAAACAATGGCATTTGGAGGAGAAGGGATATGGCAAACATCTGTTTCAGGAACTGGAACTCTAGTATATTATTCACAGGGGCCCATCCAGGTGGTAAATTTGTTAAATAATACAATCACAGTAGATGGGAACTTTGCAGTTGCAAGAGATGCGAATTTAAAATATGAGACAAAACTCCTTGGAAAGAGTCTTTTTTCCAAATTTGCTGGAGGAGAGGGATTTGTTAATATCATTTCAGGAACTGGTAAAGTATATCTTTCACCTATTCCAAGTACATTTAATAATTTAGCAAGTAGAGTCATTGGAGATACAATTTCAGGACTTGTTCCATTTATAGGTAAAAATTGAATTAATATTAATATATTTTCATAACAATTATGATCAGGAGTTATTTGAATAATGATTAAATGAAAAAGAGACGTGAAGAAAATATGGCTAATTTTTTTCCTACAATTCATGGAAAAAATCTCAATAAAGAAAAAGTTATAATTCCGGATAATTTTTTAGATAAAAATATCATCATAATAGTTGCTTTTCAAAGATGGCATCAAGAACTTGTCGATAAAACTATTAAAATTTTAGAAAGTAATGGTTTGGATCAAAGTCATGACATAATTGAAATTCCTATAATTCAGAAAACCTCTTGGTTTCGACAAGTACGCTTGGATACTATTATGAGATTAGGAATTACAGATTATAATATCCGTAAACGAACTATTACAGTTTATCTTGACAAGAAAGACTTCAGAGACAAATTAGACATTCCAGATGAAGAAACTATTCATTGGTTCTTAGTAGAACATTATTCAAAAAATATCCTTTTGAAAGGAATAGGTATTATTTCAAATGAGGAGATAAGAAAAATAATGAATAAACTATCTTAAAACAAGTAAATATTTCAAATAAAATTGTATTAGTTTCCACATCCACAGCCAGGAGTATCGCAAGAAGTATCAACGGTTTTTTCCACTACGGGTTTATTCTTTTTTGCCTTAGAAATTGTTGGCATCTTGAATTTTCTTTGACTCTTTTGAGTACGGGGATTCATAAACATCGTAGAACTATGCCCTTTTTGAACATTTTTGAATATAATATAGAAAATATTATATTAAAATATGAGTAAATAACATTATTCTATAAATCGATAAGGATGATAATGGAAGGGAATAGACTAAAGGCAAATTGTAGGGGGGCCGGATTGATGACAAGTTGGATTATGACAATGACAGAAGTTGGATTGACAAGGATAAGATTGGATGCAATATGTGCATATCAAGAAGTAGACAATGGAACAAAACTATTGGTTTATACAAAGGATAATTCCCTATTTGAAATAGTAGAAGATATAGCCTCGACTATTTCTAAACTAGATTCTGAATTCAATATTAATTAATTGTCCAAAAATGGATTTGACATTTTATTTTCAATTTCATCGAGTTTGATATTAACTTCGATTATTTTTTGTTTAATTATGTCTAATTCAGCCTGATTAAGAATTTTTTTTAGACTATCAGATTTTCTGGTTAATGAATTAATAGTTTTTTTATCCAATTTTTGTTGGCTTGGGGAATCATCTTCCATACTCTTCCGAGGCAGATATCTGTAATCTTATTTGCGTTAGGTTGAGCAACGGGTTGAAGAAGGTAAATACTAACCCATATACATGGGAGAGCAAGAAAGACGTAGTAGAAGTTTACTACTTCCGTTAATTTTCTTGTTTATAACATACCAAATTAGTGATTCACTACTTGTAGTGGTAGCAATCGCTGTTTGGTATTTTGGTTTAATAATGTTAGAGGAAAATGGAATTTTAGATAAATGGGATGCGACAAGAGTTCTTGGAATAATTTTAATGTTAAGAACTAGGCAGGGCCAAAAAATATTAGATACAGTTTCTAGGAATAGGAAATTTTGGAGAGCATATGGTGAAATTTCTATTTGGATTTGTCTATTTGTGATGGCAGGAGTCGTACTATTACTTTTGTTAAGTTTTGGAAGTAGTGTCACAAGTCCTCCAAGTGAACCAATTCCTGCTCAAGATTTGTTACTAATACCCGGTGTGACTAGTTTTGTTCCTTTCTGGTGGCCAGTTTTAGCATTAATAGTAGCCATAATAATTCATGAATACAGTCATGGAATTCAGGCTAGAGCGCATGGAATGAAAATTAGGAGTTTTGGATTACTGCTAGTTGGCCCACTGCCCATGGGGGCTTTTGCAGAACCAGAACAAGAAGAGATGTATAGGGCTCCTCGCCGTGATAGAATGAGATTATTTGCTGCTGGACCATCAATCAATTTAATTGCTACATACATAGTCATTATTCTTTTATCCTCAACCGCTAGTGGGTTTGTAGCAAAAAATCCTGGAGTACATGCAGTAGAAATAATTGAGGATACAGGGGCTGAAGAATCTGGACTATTACCCTATGAAATAATCACTCATATGAATGGTTTTCCGGTATATGAATATGATACTTTTAGCAAAGAAATGGATAAGTTTTCACCTGGCGATAGAATAATACTAACAGTACTTTCAGGACCTTGGAGTGCAGCTGATTTTGACCAAGAAACTAAGGAAGAAGAAAGAGAAATTCCCGTAACTCTTATGGATCGTCATGATTGGTACATAGGTTTATGTGAGCAAAATGATGACTGTAATATGGAAGAAACGGAAGAATACTTGGAATCGATAGGAGTTGGGCCTGATTCTGAAATTCCTTTTCTTGGAGTTAGTGGATTAAGTGATGGATTAGTTGGAGTTGAAAGTTATGGTTCAATTTTGAATGCAGTAAGAGACAATAATATTCTTGGGGCCTTAATAATTACTTCAATAATGCCACTTCTTATGCTAGGTGTTCCACTAGTGGGCGAGGGCCAAGTAATGAATCTAAGAGAACAAGCTATGCTTTCAGCAGGAGATGGTGTTGTTGCATCAATTCTTGGAACATCAGGTATGATTATGCTATTTACTTTCTTATTCTGGTTAGCTTGGATTAATTTTTTACTTGGTTTTGCTAATCTAATTCCAATGGTTCCATTCGATGGAGGGCATATTGTAAAAGATGGAGTACATTCTTCATTGGTATTATATAATAATATTTTTAATAGAGGCATTAATCCAGTAAAAATAGAGTCTTGGGCAAATAAAATAAGTAATAATAGTAGTTTTATATTTCTAATTATTCTTATAATTCCTGTAATTATGTCATACTTATGATCATTCTTCTTCAGATTTTAAATCTGCAATTTTCTTTCTGAATACTCCCTCGTATATCATTGGAGAACATATCACAAAAAGAATTGTAAATGATAAATTTGTCCAGGTTTCCCCAGTAACAAAATGGTGAGTGTTGGATGTAAATAGTTTGATGGCACCTATCCAAGGTATTTCAGAAGAGGCTACTCCAACTACCCATTCATCCTTAACTGCGGTTACTGGATTGCCCTGATCATCTTTTAGACCATTTCTACCATCTTGTCCCGTTGCTACTATTTGATCTATTTTACATCCATTACTATTTGGATTATCACCAGTAGTCAGATACCCTGCATGATTTGGAATCCAATCTTTTATTTCTAGATTGTAAGTACCACTATGATATTCACATGGATAATTTATTGTTAGATTAATACTTTTTACATTTTTTAAAGATGTCCCTTTCACATCCCATGTTTCCTCTCCGGGTTGGGTGTTATTTGTAACAACTTTCAGAATTGCGCGGTGGATTACCGGAGTATCGTTGCCACCATTTTTACTGTATATTATCACATCACCTTCCATACCATGACTAGTGTATCCAAAATTTTCATTATCCTCTTGCATTGCTTCAACAAATGTTATTATTTCTACTCTATCTGGATTCATTACTAATACTAAATCCCCGGGATCTATTGCGCCCAATGAACCATCTTCAGTATCATGCATCATAGATCCTGATTCAACCACAACCATAGGAGGGAATTGCCCTGTTGCAATCCATAAAGAGCCTAAAATTAGTAAAACTAAACCTATTGCCAAAAACGCTTCTCGAATAAAATCATTAATCGGATTTGTATTGGATAAATCTATTTTATCAGAAGTTTTTGAAGTTGACACCTCATTCCTCCTCTTCAGATGCTCCTGATGAATCAGAGAATTTATTCTTCTTGGAAGGTAATGATTTTATAGCGAATTTTTTCCCTTTTACTTTAATTCCTAACTCTTCATAAAGTCCTTTTAATCTAGCTCTATATTTACTTCCCAGTAAATCTGCCGCGTTTTCTGCCTCTTTTCTTCTCTTAAGTACTTCTGACCTAGAATCTAGATTCAAAATATCTTGTAAATTTTGTCTTTGATTTAAGAAATATAGAAATTCTGGTAGGACATAAAATGAAATAATAATTGATATAATGAGACCCAACCAATGATGTGGCACTAGGTGATCTCTATCGGGGTCAGTTGTTCCCCCAAGAATAAATAGAAATGCCATTGTCCAAAGGAATGTCGCAATTGATATTATAGAAATTATTCCTATGATTTGAAAGTGATTTTCGTTCTGTGAATTCCACCATTTTCTGAGTGGGCCAACTTGATTTTTTCTTGGGCGTGCCATGATAATCAACATGCCGAATGAACAACTAGAGATAGTTCCTTTCATAATAAGTTCATGTAAAATTAATCTTTAATATAGAAAATTATTGAACATAGGGTTTTCTTATTAGCCCTTAGAGGAGGAGTTATGGCCGGAGTCAGCGAGCACTTGCATTCGAGTGTAAATGACTTGGTTAAAGACTTAGGATGGACTTTGACGCCTATTCAAAATATATCAATACCCGATATTGTTATTGGGAAAGATAGGTTACTAGTAGCGCCTACTGGTAGTGGAAAAACTGAATCTGCAATATTACCAATAATTTCCAAATGTCTAACTGAAAAATGGTCAGGACTTTCTATATTGTATATTACACCTTTAAGGGCTCTAAATAGAGATATAGATAGAAGATTGTCAAAGATGTTGGAGCCTGTTGGATTATCAGTTGGCCTCAGGCATGGCGATACATCGCAAAAAGAGAGAACGAAACAATCGAAAAAACCTCCTAATCTGCTCATTACAACTCCAGAAACTGCTCAAATAATGCTTTTAGGAAGTCGCCTTAGAAAACATCTAGCAGGAGTCAGGGCAGTTATTTTAGATGAAGTACATGATATGGCTGGTTCTGAAAGAGGTTCACAATTACTAGTCGGACTGCAAAGAATACAAGAATATTGTTCGGAAAGAATACAAATTATTGGACTATCCGCAACAGTAGGAAATCCAGAAGAGGTAGCTAAATGGTTTTCCGAAGATGCTTTGCCGATTATTGGCCCTGCTCCAAGAAAAACTGATGTTTTGGTACATAAGGAGCTACCTAGTACTGAAGATGAAATATTATCTACAGAATGGCATATTTCTCCTGACTCAATAGCAGCATTCAGAAGACTAACTAGGACTTTAAAAGAAGAATCTCCTGCATTAGTATTTGTTAATTCAAGAAGTACGGCAGAAACTGTTTCGCAGAGATTACGGAAAATAATGCCCGACTTGAATATAGGAGTGCATCATGGTAGTCTTGCAGCAGAAACTAGGAGAGATGTGGAAAAGGCTTTACTAAATGGTGAATTGAACGGTCTTATATGTACAAGTAGTCTTGAATTAGGTATTGATATAGGCTCCATAAAAAAAGTTCATCAGTTACAGAGTCCAAGATCTGTAGATAGTTTACTACAACGAGTAGGCAGGGCTGAACATTATCTTGGAGGAACTGGTGGAGGAGAAATTCTAGCATGGGAAGTTGATGGCATTTCGGAATGTAGTGTAATAGCACGTAGAGCAATGAATGGTGAAATCGGAGGTGTTAGTTGGCGTACTAATCCAAGAATTGTGGCAGCAAATCAATTTTTACAAATGGCAATAGAAAGAGGAGTTGTCCCTCTAGATAAACCAACTCAAATCTTAGAAAAAGTTTCTATTTTCAAAGAATGGAAGCATGAATCTACTTTAGCCGTGCTAAGAGTTCTTGATGATAGGTGGTTAATTAGATTAATAGATGATCCTAAGAATTCTGATCCTACAAAATGGACTACTAGATTATGGAAAGAGTTAGCAGAGAAAATTGGAGGAGATTTTCCAGCAGAAAGACCTCATTGGGAAAAAGAATATTCCGATTTACAAAAAAGTAAATGGTTGAATAAATTGATTAAGGTTCTACCAAAATCACTTGAAAATGGTTGGTTTTCTCCTGCAGGAAGATTAGGTAAAACAAGAATGGATCATCTTTCAATGATACCTGATGAAACATCATATCGCGTGAGAGATGCAGTTACTAGAAAGATACTTGGATCGGTAGATGAGGCTTTTGTGTTATCATTGGATGATAATAATGAAGATTCAATTAATAATGCTAGAAGATTTGTAATGGCGGGAAGAACATGGGAGATAGTTGATGCTGATCCGGAACAAGAAGAATTATTGGTAGGACCAGTAAGAGAAAGTGGCTCTGCACCAGTATGGGCAGGAGAATTACCTCCTGTACCCCAAAAAATAGCTGAAGAAGTTGGTCTTTTAAGAAAAATTACAGCTAAATCAGTGGGAGCAATAGATGTAAAAGATATTATCGGAAAGTTAGATGATTACCCACTAAGCGAATCTGCTCGAGATGTTTTAATTTCTGCTGTTATAGAACATTTAGATGCAACTGGTGAAATTCCCGATGGTCAAACAATGACAATAGAAGAACGACAAGGAACTATAACACTGAATACTTGTAAGGGTTCCAAAATAAATGAAACTTTAGCACATTTTATACAATCTATGGGCTCGATGCGAGAAGGAAAAATGGGTAGAGTTTTGATAGATCCTTATAGGATTTCATTTCAGATACCCAGTACAAATGCATCAGACATAATGGGATGGTTGAAGGATACTCCGGCAATTGCTCTACCTTCGATACTAAGAATGACAGTACCAAATAGTCGTACTGTAAGATGGAGAGTGGTCCAAGTAGCTAAAAAAATGGGTGTTTTAAAGAAAGGAGTAGATCCTAGAAAAGTGAATCTTAGAGGTTTGATGAAGAGGTACAAAGGAACACCTGTGATAGAGGAGGCTTTGGATAAGTTATTCCATGAGAGAATGGATGTTGAAGGAACAATGGATGTATTAAAATCCATACAGAATGACTCCATTAAACTGATTCATACTCCCCCAGGTAAATTAGGAATATCTCCAAAAGCAGAAAAAGATCTATTATTGCCATCGTGGTCAGATAAGGAATTACGAGAGCGATTAGAACTAAGGCTATTAAATGAAAGAGTATCTTTGATTTGTATCAATTGTCACGATAAAACTAGGAAAAGGGTCGCGCGAATAAATAAAAAATTAGAACCTTGTTCATTATGTGGCGGTACTATGTTGGCATGTTCTCCTGAAAGAATGGAAAAAAGACTAATGGAGATGGTTGAGAGTAAGGACTTTAAGGTTAAGAATAAAGTAGTAAAAAATGCTGAATTGATTAAAACACATGGTTTAGATGCAATCATCTGCCTGATGGGAAGAGGCGTTGGTGAGGAAACAGCTACCAGAATCTTAAGAGGAAAAGTTCCTGGAAATCGTGCCTCTCTTCTACGATCAATTCATGAGGCGGAGCTCAAATATGCAAGTACTAGAAGATATTGGGGTTAACGAAATCAATATCTTCCTCCTCCTTGTAGGTGTTAATATGTTGATAGGCCTCACAGGTAGAAATGCATCCGGAAAATCCACCCTTGTTGATTGGTTTTCTAAAAAAGGAATGAAGAGTTTTTCTTGTTCAGACTCCATCAGAGCGTGGTTAAGGGAACACAACAAAGAGATTACTAGAGATGCATTAATTGAAGGAGGTAGAGAACTTAGAAGACAAGGTGGCGGAGGGATTTTGGCTGATATGTTGATTAAAATAATAGATGGAGAAGATGCAGTGATAGATTCAATCAGGACTCCTGCAGAGGTTTTTTCATTAAAATCTAGAGGAGATTTTGTACTTATTGAGGTTAAAGCTAGTGAAGAAATGCGGTGGGCAAGATTACAAAGTAGGGCAAGGCCAGGTGATCCCATTGATAAGCAGATTTTTTTAGAGCAAGAAAATAAAGAAGCAAAGGCTAAAGATGCTGCAGGACAAGATTTGGATGCCACTGCTGAAATGTCTGATTTTGAGATAATCAATGACGGTTCCGTAGAAAATTTACATAATAAATTAGAAGATTTATGGGAAAAAATATCATAATTTACAGTTGGGTACTAATTTTAGATACTCTGTCTCCATTTGACGAACTGAAAACATGGAACAGACCATAAAATAATTGCCAAAAACCATGCTAGTAAAGATCCTAAGAAAATACCAAAATTAGGTAATGACCACATTGCTATGATTGCATATATTCCAACTGATCCTCCTCCCAATATCATTGGTCCTGCAGCACCCATTGGAACTGATGGTCCTTGAGAAATCCATAATGCAACCATGCTAGTAAGGAATATAGCAGGAAAGACCGATGCTAGTCCAGCAAGAAGAGAATATCCAAGACTAGAAATCCATACTGCAAGTCCTATCGCGAATGCTGCCATAATACCTCTTGAAAATAAAACATAATTGTTAACTTTATTTTTCCCACGAGGAGTTGAATCGATATGCCAGGACATTCCAACTCCAAGAATAACTACTAATGATTGGCCAAGTAACCCTATTTCAAAAGAAGATAGTGAAGAATCATAACCGAATTCAATAATTCTTAAAATTACTAATCCAGATAAAGACCATATTGATAAAGATATTATAATAACAATAAATAATGTGGTATAAATCTTTTCAGTGTTATTAAAATAAGTGGGTAAAATTTTCCAATTTACTAAAAATAATCCATTTATCAGCATCCCTGCTGGGACAATTGCTAAGCTGATATTGAGATCAGTATCGTTGGTTGCCAGAGCCATTCCTGCTGCTGCAGGAACTATCGTAGTTGGGATAGTTCCCAAAATACCTCCAATTGCTCCTCCATATTTTTCTATCAACAGTGTAACTGCAATTGCTACAAAACCTGCAAATAAAGCTGCGATTATAGTATTGATAATTGTCAAATCAAGACCTATTCCTTACGTGTCCCTGTAACTATTATTGCAGTACTTATTATTGAAATAATCCCTAAAATAGATGTAAAGCCTGGTAATTCTCTATTCTGATTTGCTTCACTACCTTCTCCTCCAAGTAAATAAATATGAGTAACTAAATTGGTTGAAGCATCATCACCAAGTATGGCCCTCAACATAACAGTCTGATTGCCTTCAATCTGATTTCCTGGTAAATATTGTAGTCTATCGACCAACATTTTGTAGCTGACTTCAAAGGTTTGATCTCCTGAATTATAACTAGGATGGCTCATCCAATTATCTCTCATATCCCATGTCCTCCATTGTATTTCTACCGGTCCCCCCATTACAGAGACCTCGAAAGAGTCACTGGGGTTCAGATAAATTCTATTATCTTCAGAAATGTCTGTGGTTGTATTTAGAGTAATATTAGTGTTCAATCCATACACGTAATTAGCTGCCTCAAGTAATGCTGGTAAACCTTCAACGTGACCATGCCCGTAAACATTGTTCTGCCTATTTTTTGGAATTAAATCTTCAGCGCATGGTTCATTTGCAGCCATGTAATGGCACTCTCTGTAAGTTGCTGTTTCTTGCATAATATTCCTAATATCAAAAGGAGATAAATCAGGATTGGCCTGATACATTAATGCTGCAAGACCTGCTGCCCCTGGAGTAGCCATACTAGTGCCAGAATATGCAACATATCCATCACCAGAATTTGCTTCTGGGGCATTAACACTGGATCCTACGAATGCGAGATTAGGTTTGACTCGTCCTTCTTCCGTAGGCCCTTGACTAGAATAAACGGCGATTGAGGTGTCTTTATCTAGCGCTCCAACAGTAATTACATCCTCAGCAGAACCTGGCGTTCCTATTTGGGCACTAAATGCACTATTGCCAGCCGCAATGAAAAGAGCTACTCCAGCCCTAACCATCTCATTTGCCATTCTATTGACGCTTTCTTCTTCTGATGATGTCCATTCTATTGCCCCAATTCCGCCTAAACTCATACTTGCAGCCCTGATATTGAAATCATGCCTCTTATCAACAGTCCATTCCATTCCCGCCATTACTGTTGCGAAGGATCCTGAACCTCCTGAATCGAGGACTTTTACCCCAACTAATTGTGCTTGTGGAGCGACTCCTACATAATCGTAAGTAGGTGCTCCTGTACCAGCCGTGATTCCTGCGCAATGAGTTCCATGTCCTTGATCATCATATGCTTTTATCTCGGTTCCATTTGTCTTTTCAGGATTATTTACAGGGTCATAAAAAGCTATCACTTTAAAATCATTAGTAGAATTATCATCATCTAAGTCATCTAATCCAACATGTGAAGAATCGATGCCAGTATCAATTATAGAAACTACACTTCCTTCACCAGTGTATCCAGTATCTTCCCAAATCATTGGTATTCCATGAACTTCGTTAACCTCATTCATCTGGATAGTGAGCATGCCATCTAACTCCACCATTACTACTCCAGGAAGTTTGGAAAGTTGTATTATATTGTCTATTGGTATCGTACCTGCAATACTATCTATCAAATGATATCTAAACTGAGTTTCAAAACCTACTTCATTTTCCAACATATATTGATCTTCTACTATTGGTTGATGATCAAAATCAACTATTACACTTATTGTATTATCATCTCTAACCCAATCATAAAGATCACTATCGATAGCAATCCAGATTGCGTCATGGATTCCATCCCGGTCTTTATCCATAGAGGTGGTTTCCCACCACGGAATATCATCTTCAATGTAATCGGGAAATGCTACACTGGAAGAAGAAAGTGGTAAAGCCACTAGTATTACTAAGACGGCCGCGATAACTGATTTCATATACTGAAGACCACCGTTATAGATTTGAAGGAAACGGTTTGTTGACTGCTTAAATTATGTAAATAATTTATTAGATATTTTCTTTAGTCCAACTACTTAGCCAATTCCATGCTATTCCATTTGTATCTACAGTTCCACCATTTCCTATGAAAACTAAAGGACCATCGGGATCAAAAGTATTTTCATATGGATTGTGATCTGCTGCATAGAGAGTCACCAAAGATACCATAGAATTGTTCTCACATTCTGTAAAGGTCTGTTGTGAATAAAATATTGATGGCGTATTTGAGTCAGGAGTTGATCCCTCGCAACCATTCATTTCTGCCCACATTAGTAAATTTTGTATAGCTCCATGTTCTTGAGCTTCAATATTTGGAAGATGGATAGCGTCATTGGAATACAAGATTATTTGATCGAGAAGTCCATGTATTTCCATTATTGGAATTGGTGAATAGCTTGGTGCTGGATCATCCAGTAGATAATACGACATGCACGCAATAGCTGTAAAACGATCACTATGCTCATTTGCCAACTTCTGACTTAGGGAGCATCCATTTGACCAACCAGTAAGATATACTCTACTTTCATCAACAGAATGATTTAAGATTATCTTATCTAATATATTCATGATTAATCCAGTATCATTTAATCCTAATTCTCCAGCCGTACTACAACAATATCCTGAGTTCCATGAATTATCGAAACCTTGAGGCCAAACTGCAATTGCACCGTTTTCAAAGGCGATATCATCAAAGTCAGATAAATTTCTTTGATCTTGCATAGTTAAAGTATTTCCATGTAAATCAATAATCAAAGGAGCACCTGAAATATTTACCGTACTTGGAATAAAAACATTCCAACATCTTTCAAGATCTTCATGTAACATACATTCTAAATAATCTATATTTTCGAATAATAAATCTTCTTCACTATCAGTGCTTTCTGATAAATTTTCATTTTGCATTTGTAGGCATCCAGATGAAAAGCATAATACGATTATCATCGCGTATGCATTAATTTTCATAGATATCGCATAAGTTATGTGCTTATATCCTTTCTTAGAAAAAAGGAATAGAAAAAATAAATAAATAATTATTATTTTTTATTGATTTTTTCAACTTCTTTGATCTTATTAAATTTAATTAAATATTTAGAGGAATTAAGTAATCCTCTTGCGAAACCAGATAGTAGAAGGGCTGAAAGAGCTATTGTAGATGTCCATCCCCAAACATTTCCAATTGCTGCAAATTCTTCTTTAGTCAAAAGAAGGGCCATGGCAGTTACTAACCCGATCCCTAAGGAAGTCTGAATCCTCATGCCGAGAGGCATCGCTAAAATTGTTCTGAATGCCTCTAAACGTTGAAGAAGTACAAAGGACCAAATCATTGTACCAATCGACCAGATAAATAAATCCACAGAATAATCTCCTATGACTAAATTAAACGATTCTATGTAAAGTGTAGTTCCAATGATTAATGAAAGCCAAATTACAGAAAAACCAAGTAACATTATAATTTCACTTAGAGAGGTCCCTAGACTTTCTTTCAAACCCTGCTCCTGAAGAGGTTTTTTATCCTTTCTTGACTTAAGATCTGAGGTTAAAATTTTCATTTTTTCTAATGATTTTTCAGCTTCCAACAACTTTTGAGTAATAGCCAATGATTCTATTAACATTCCTTCCTGTTCTTTCCTTATTTCTTCATTTGCTAAAAATGATGTCAATAGATTCTCATATTCTTCAGTTGGAATTATTACATTACCCATTGATTGTGCAATATCTTCAAGAGATGGGGCATCAGGAGCGCGAGGTAAAGATTCTCTCAAGTTAGTTAAACGTTCAATTTCTTCTTGAGAAAGAGGTAAAGGAGTCCAACGCGCAATTGCCTTATCTAACTCTCTAGAAGTTGCTTTAGTAACTTCTTTTACTTTTTTACCGGTATATTCTGTTGCAGCAATCATCTTCTCTTTCAAATTACTGAATTGTTCACCTGCAGTAGTTTGCCATGATAAACTATCGTCGGTAGTGTCTTCAGTCATACTAATACGTTCTTCGAGAATGGCATCTAAACTTCAAATGTACGTAAAAATGATTTGCAGATATACAAAGATATATATTAGATTATATCAAAAATAAACACTCTTTAATTAATACCTCGTCAATGGTAAAGGTATGAACGTAGCACAAATACTTACTTTCCTTGTTGGAGGATATGCATCAGTAGCAATAACAATAATGGGTTTCATGCCT
>MDSW01154118.1_pt1 | contig 14122 bp, 13 predicted proteins | sample 811171 | NCBI WGS metagenome assembly MDSW01 (sample SAMN05326641, study PRJNA326480) | marine metagenome | isolation source: seawater | place: Atlantic Ocean: North West | collected 2012 | reverse complement strand
ATGGCGAACGTAGCTCAGTTGGTTAGAGCGCGGCCTTGTGGTGGCCGATGTCGTGGGTTCGAATCCCATCGTTCGCCCCAAATTTAAAAAAAATTCATTAATATTTCAAATATTCTATTGTTTTTTATTGCAATCATCATAAAAGCAGCAGAATAATGGGCCGGTGGTGGAATTGGTAGACACGCTAGATTTAGGTTCTAGTGCCGAGAGGTGTGAAGGTTCAAGTCCTTTCCGGCCTACCATTTGATGAGGGAATTAGATGTCAATTAAAGAAATTAAATCTGGAACTTTATATAAAGAGTACTCACTTGAAATTCCTTATGAGGAAATAAATAATATTATTGACTCTAAAATCAATGAATTATTACCTACGGTATCTTTACCAGGCTTTAGAAAAGGAAAAGCACCAGCAAATATTGTTAGAAAAAAATATGAAAATGATGTTTTATCTGAATCTATAGAAAAATTAGTTCAAACTAAAACTAAAGATTTGCTAGAACAAAAAAAACTCAAACCTTTTACTCAGCCTAAAATAGATTTAAAAAAATATGAAAAAAATAAACCAATAGAAGTGGAAATTAAAATTGATCTGGAACCTGAGATTAAACTTAAAGATTTCAAAACTATTGAAATAAATAGTTATGAAATTAATTTAAATAAAACTTTAATTGAAAAAAATTATAAAGAATTTTTAAATTCTCAAAAAAAATATTTAGAAATTAAAAATGATAGACATTTAAAAAAAAATGATAAAGTTTTAATAAATTTATCTACAAGTGATGAAGCGGCACCAGATTTTTTAAAATCTCAAAATAATTTACCAATAGTAATTGATTCAGACTATCAAATACTTCCTGACATAGGAACTAAATTATTAGAAAAAAAAATAAAAAAAGGAGATAAAATTTCTCTTGAATTAGATATTTCAAAGTCACTAAAATTAAATGACACAAAACTAGTAGCTTTTGAAATAAGTATTCTTAGTATTGAAGAGTCAGTTCCATTTGTTGTTGACAAGAATTTTTTAGAAAAAAATGGATTAAAAAGTGAAGAGGATTTAAAAAGCAATCTCGAAAAAAATTTACATGCCCAATATAATAATGGATTAAGGCAAATAGAAAAAAAAGAATTAATGGATATTTTGGATAGGGATCATAATTTTGATTTGCCACAGGGTATTCTTGATCAGGAGTTTAATGATATATGGCATAGAATAGAGCATGCTAAAAAAGAAGGAACTCTAGATGAAGATGATAAAAAACTTAATGAAGATGGTTTAAAGAAAAGATATGAGGAAATTTCTAAAAGAAGAGTAAAGCTGGCAATTCTTTTGCAGTTTATCGCCAAAGAAAATAAAATATCAGTAGATGAAAAAGAACTGTCTAATGGAATGATAAAGTATGCTTCTCAATATCCTGGTCAAGAAAAAGAAATAATTGAATATTTTAAAAAAAACCCTTCATCAATTGAGTCAGTGAGAGGCCCTATTTTAGAGGAAAAAGTAATAAATCATGTAATTTCAGATGTTAAAATCAATAAGATTAAAGTAACTAAAAACGATTATGAAAAACTTGAGAAAAAAACTTTTGACGTTAAAAGGAAATAATAATGAGAGATATAGAAAAAATTACAAATAATTTGGTGCCAATGGTTGTGGAACAATCGTCACGTGGTGAAAGAGCATATGATATTTATTCACGATTATTAAAGGAAAGGATTATTTTTTTAACAGGGCCAATTGACGATAACATTGCTAGTCTTATTTGTGCTCAATTACTTTTTCTAGAATCTGAAAACCCTAAAAAGGAAATATCTTTCTATATTAATTCTCCTGGTGGTATAGTTTGGTCAGGATTGGCTATTTATGATACTATGCAATATATATCTTCAGAAATAATGACTATATGCATAGGTCAGGCTGCGTCAGCGGGATCATTATTATTAACTGCTGGATCTAAGGATATGAGATTCTCTTTACCTAACTCAAGAATAATGGTTCATCAACCAAGCGGTGGTTATCAAGGTCAAGTAACTGATATTGAAATTCATACTAATGAAATAAAAAAAACAAAAAAGAGATTAAATGAGATTTATTCTCTGCATACAGGGAAAAAAATTGAAGAAATTGAAAAAATTATGGAGAGAGATAAATATTTTTCACCTGAAGAGGCAGTAAAGTTTGGATTAATAGATAAAATAGTTGAAAACAGAAAAAGTTCATGACTAACAAAGAAGAAAAAGAATCATTATTTTGCTCCTTTTGTGGGAAAAGTCAAAAAGAAGTAAAAAAATTGATAGCTGGTCCTACAGTTTTTGTTTGTGATGAGTGTGTTGAATTATGTATGGATATAATTAAGGAAGATAGTAAAAATAATAAATCAAAATTAAAAAAAGACACTCCCAGACCATCTGAAATTAAAAAATTTCTTGATGATTTTGTAATTGGCCAAGATAAAGCGAAAAAAATATTATCTGTTGCTGTTTATAATCATTATAAGAGACTTGCTAATGCATCTTTAGATGATGTTGAGTTATCAAAGTCAAACATTTTATTAGTAGGTCCAACTGGGACAGGAAAAACTTTATTAGCTCAAACTTTGGCAAAAATATTAGATGTACCCTTCACAGTAGCCGACGCGACAAGCTTGACTGAGGCTGGATATGTTGGAGAGGACGTTGAAAATATTATATTAAAACTTTTACAGGCAGCAGATTATAATGTTGAAAGAGCTCAGAAAGGAATTGTTTACATTGATGAAATTGACAAAATTAGTAAAAAAAGTGATAACCCATCAATTACTAGAGATGTTTCTGGTGAAGGTGTTCAACAGGCGTTATTGAAAATAATGGAAGGAACAATTGCCAGTGTTCCACCTCAAGGAGGTAGAAAACATCCTCAACAAGAATTTCTGCATGTTGATACTTCAAATATTTTATTTATTTGTGGAGGAGCTTTTTCTGGACTTGATGGTCTTATTAATCAAAGATTAAAAGGTTCTTCGATTGGTTTTAATTCTGTAATTACAGAATTTGATGAAAAATCATTAGGCAATTCTCTTTTAAATCTTGAAAATCAAGATTTACTAAAATTTGGAATGATACCTGAGTTTATTGGAAGACTTCCAGTTATAGCAACCCTTGAAGAGCTTGATAAAGAAATGTTAATTCAAATTATGACAGAGCCAAAAAATGCCTTAATTAAACAATTTAATTCATTGTTTAAAATGGATGGAATTAATCTCGATATCAAAAGTGATGCCCTTAAAGAAATTGCTAATCTTGCTATTCAACAAAAAACTGGCGCAAGAGGACTGAGATCAATTATTGAAAAATTATTGATAGATTTAATGTTTGACACTCCAGACAAGAAAAACCTGGAAAGTGTAATAATTAACAAAGATACAGTACTAGAAAAAAAAGAACCAATCTTAATTTATTCAAATAAGCAGACAAATCAAAAAATATTAGCTAATAAGTCTTGATTTTATTTTAAATATAATCATTTCTAATATACATAATATGTCAAACAGATCTCTAAAATCCTTACCACTTCTTCCACTCAGGGATATTGTCGTTTTTCCTGGAATGGTTGCACCACTTTTTGTTGGAAGAAAACAATCAGTAAATGCATTAAATCAAGCAATGACAGGTGATAAAAAAATTTTCTTACTTACTCAAAAAGACTCTGATGTTGAAAATCCAAAAAGTGCAAATTTGTACAATTTAGGTACTGTTTCAAAAATTCTTCAACTTTTGAAATTGCCAGACGGAACTATAAAAGTTTTAGTAGAAGGATTACAAAGGGCAAATTTAAAAAATTTAAAACCTAATAAGGATTTAATTATCTCTGATGTTAAACTGATAGATGACAAGGTAAATAATAGCTCTAAAATTAAAGCCTTATCAAAAATTGTTATTGAGCAATTTGAAGAATATATAAAAGTAAATAAAAAATTACCTAGTGATTTAATTAATAATTTAAAATCGACAAGAGATCCAAATAAAATTTCTGATTTGATTACTATCAACCTGAATATTTCATTAGAACAGAAACAGGAATTGTTGGAGCTAATTGATATAGATAAAAGACTTGACAAAATATATTCATACTTATTGGCTGAAATTGACTCTCTTCAAGTAGAGAAAAAAATTAAAGGCAGAGTTAAGCGTCAAATGGAAAAAACTCAAAAAGAATATTATCTCAATGAACAGATGAAAGCTATTCAAAAGGAACTTGGTGATAATGAAGAAAATGATGAAATCGCTGAAATAGAAAAGAAAATTGAAAAAATCAGATTAACTAATGAGGCAAAAGAAAAATGTAAATCTGAATTAAAAAAGTTAAAAAATATGAGTCCGATGTCAGCAGAGGCAACGGTCATTCGTAATTATTTAGATTGGGTACTTTCAATACCATGGGATAGTGACACTCATATTTCAAAGGATATAAAAAAAGCAAAAGATATTTTGGAAAAAGATCATTATGGACTTGATAGTGTTAAAGATAGAATTTTAGAATATTTAGCTGTTCAAAAAAGATCTGAAAAAATTAAAGGTCCTATTTTATGTCTTGTTGGACCTCCTGGAGTAGGAAAGACCTCTCTAGGTAAGTCAATTGCAAATGCCACTGGTAGAAATTTCGTAAGAATGTCTCTTGGTGGCGTAAGAGATGAAGCTGAAATAAGAGGCCATAGAAAAACATATATAGGTTCGATGCCTGGTAGGTTTATTCAATCAATGAAAAAAGCTAAATCTTCGAATCCTTTAGTCTTGCTTGATGAAGTAGATAAACTTGGAGCTGATTGGAGAGGTGATCCTTCTTCAGCATTATTAGAGGTTTTAGATCCTGAACAAAATAGTAAATTTAATGATCATTATCTAGAATTAGATTATGACTTATCTAACGTTATGTTTGTATGTACTGCTAATACATTGAGTATTCCCGCGCCCTTGCTTGATAGAATGGAGATTATAAGAATACCAGGTTATACAGAAAAAGAAAAAAATAAAATAGCTCAGAAATATCTTCTTCCAAAACAATTAAAAAATCACGTTTTGAATAAAAATGAAATTAAATTTGGCACTAAAATTATAAACCAAATCATTAGAAATTATACACGAGAAGCGGGTGTTAGAAATTTAGAAAAAGAAATATCAAAAGTTTGTAGAAAAGTTGTTAAAACAATTGAAACTTCCAAGAAGAAAAGTGTGGTTTTAAATGAAGAGATTTTATCAAAATTTCTTGGTTTTAAGAAATTTAGATCGAATGAAATAGAGAAAAAAAATCTAGTAGGCGTAACAAATGGCTTAGCCTGGACAGAAGTTGGAGGTGAAATTTTATCAATTGAGGTTCTCTTATCTCTTGGTAAAGGCAAATTGTCCATAACTGGAAAACTTGGTGAAGTAATGAAAGAGTCAGTACAGGCTGCAATTTCATACGTCAGATCAAACAGCATAGATCTTGGTATACACCCATTTGATTTTGATAAATATGATATTCATGTTCATGTTCCAGAAGGAGCAACCCCTAAAGATGGGCCAAGCGCTGGAGTGGCAATATTTAACTCTTTAGTATCTTCTATGACTGCAAACAAAGTTAAAAGAGATGTTGCAATGACAGGAGAAATAACTTTAAGGGGAAGAGTTTTGCCTATTGGAGGGTTAAAGGAAAAAATTTATGCCGCAGCAAGAGCTGGAATACGGACTGTGTTAATTCCTGATGAAAACAAAAATGAAATAAAAGAGCTTGATAAAGAAGTACTTAAAAATATAAAAATAATTCCAATTTATGAGGCGAAATCTATACTTGAATACACTCTCACTAAACCTATTAATCCTCTAAATATAAGCGAATCAGAATTATTAGATGCTCAAAAAAGCTCACAAATTGAAAATAATATTAAGGAAAATCTAAGACATTAAGCTCTAAATTCTGGGAAAAAAAAGTAATTTCCTAGTTAAACTGGGATTTTCATAACAAAACTCATTGACTTGAGATTTAAACTAGAGAATATCTATTATTGATCAACAAAAAGGAGTTTATTGTGAATAAAAATGACCTTATTGCATCAGTTGCATCATCTGCTGGCTTATCTAAATCTGACGCTACAAGAGCTATAGAAAGTCTACTTGATTCGATAACTAATGCACTTAAAAGAGATGAAAAGGTAAGTATAGTTGGTTTTGGAAATTTCAGTGTTAGTCATAGAAAAGCCACTACTGGTAGAAATCCAAGAACAGGGGAATCAATACAAATCCCAGCATCTAAAAGACCTAAGTTTACTGTTGGTAAGGCTTTAAAGGACGCAGTTAATAATTAAAATTATTTTAGTTGCAACGGCTGTTAAAAAATTTTAACAGCCGTTTTTATTTAGGGTGTTTAGCTCAGTTGGTAGAGCATCTCGTTTACACCGAGAGGGTCGGGAGTTCAAGTCTCTCAACACCCACCATATCATTTGATTTTAAAATGAAAAACCTACCAAGATTATCAATCTTAACACCTGTATATAATAGAGAAGACTATATTTTAAAAGTTATTAAATCTTTAAAAAAACAAACTAATTATTCGTTTGAGTGGGTTGTTGCTAATGATGGCTCTAACGACAATACATTAAAAAAAATAATAGAAAACACGAAAAATTGTCATTTTAAAGTTACAATAATTAATGCATCTAAAAGATTAGGTAAACCTGCCATGGATAATATGCTATTAAAAATTGCTAGCGGAGAATACATTACATGGTGCGACTCTGATGATTATTTTACAGATAATGCATTTAGCATTATTGACTCATTTTTATTAGATATAGATAAAAATCAAAATAATAATCTTATTGGATGTATTTTTCAGAACATTAATCAAGATGGTATAAGTCAATCTTTTAATTCTAATTTTATTCCAAGTGAAAAAGAATTAGTTACTCATAACAAAGCTCAATTATATCTTAAAGGTGATGCAACAATTATAATTAAAAAAAATATTGCTAAGAAATTATATTTTAAAGAAATAGACTTTATTTACACAGAAGGAGCAACTTTAGAAAAACAATATAAAAATAAAGATTTTTATATTTCTAATAATATAATAAAAATAATGGACAGAACCGCCAAAAATAGTGTTAGTTTCGGTAAAAAATTAAGATTCTCCAGAGGTTTATTTTATTCTATAATTGAATTAAACACTTTTGAAAGATTTAATAAGTTAACTTTTTTTTCTAAAATTAAATTAATAATTAATTATTACAGATACAGTATTCATGGGGATATTAAATACTCTGCAGCTAAAAGAATGTGGGATATAACCAATAAAAATGATTTATTTATAATATTATATTTGATATCTTTTTTAATTTCATTAATTGATTTTTTAAGAGGAAAAGTTGAAAAAACTCATTTAGAATTAGAGAAAAATAAAAGTGATGCTAAAATAAATGTTATGAGAATAAATGAACATACCTCTTTTTAAACCATCTCTACTTTATAAAAATAATTATCATAAAATTATTCAAAATGTAATCAGTCAAGGTATTTTGGGTGAGGGCGATTATGTATATAACTTTGAAAAAAAATTTTCAAAAATTTTTGGATTTAAGAATGTTTTAGCAGTAAGTAGTGGAACTGCTGCATTACATTTAAGTTACATGTTATCTAATATTAAAAAAGGAGATGATGTAATTACCTCATCAATTACTGCCGAACCAACTAACACTACTATTTTACAATCTGGAGCTAATCCAGTATTTGCTGATATATGTGAGTTTACAGGAAATATAACTCTTGATTCAATAAAAAGAGTTTTTACAAAAAAAACAAGGGCAATCTGTGTAGTACATTATGGAGGATATCCAGCGGAAATAATTAAAATAAAAAATTTCGCTAAAAAAAATAAAGTTATTCTTATTGAAGATTGCGCTCATGCACTTGGCTCTAAATATAAAAATAATTATGTTGGTTCATTTGGTGATTTTGCTATATTTTCTTTTCAGGCTATAAAACATATTACAACAATTGATGGAGGAGTTTTAGTAATAAAAAATAAATCTATAATGGATAGAGCTAAAAAGATGCGATGGTTTGGCTTACAAAAAGGTATAGAAAGGTCAAAAAATAGAATCAGAGAATTAGGTTATAAGTATAACATGAGTAATGTTTCTGCGAGTCTTGGAATACATCAATTAAAATATATTAATTATTTTCTTAATATTTACGTTAGAAATGGCCACTATTATAATAAGCAATTAAACAAATCTTCTATTTTTACTCCAGTAAAAATTTTAGAAAATGCTAAACCAACTTTTTGGTTATATGGATTTTTTACTCAATATTCAGATTATGTAATAAGAAATTTAAAAAAATACAACATTGAATCTTCTAAGGTTCATCTTCCAAATCATTTTCATCCAATTTTTAAATCATCTAAAAATAAAAGATTAAATTTAGAAAAATCAATGATATTTTATAAAAATATTGTATACATACCCTGTGGTTGGTGGGTAAATAAAAAAAATATGGATTATATTTTGTCAAAACTTTCTGAAATAGAAAAGAATATATTATTAAAACATAAATAAATTTCTTTTAATCTTTTAATAATTTTAAAAAAATATATTATTTGGCAAAAATCTAAATGCATAAAAAAAAATTTTCATACATTAATCTTGAAAAAATAATTAAACTAGCTTTAAAACATAATTATGAATTGCAAACCTTACAAGAGTTTTATAAAAAACCAAATAAATACAAAAAATTTATTATTAGACTAGATTTAGATTTTTACCCCTCATCTTTAAAGGGATTATTAATAATTGCTGATAAATACAAAATAAAATTCAATATTTTTATTAGAGTATCAGGAAATTACAATCTTTTATGGTATGAAAATTTTAGAATACTTAAATCAGCAGAAGAAAAAGGACATTCAATTGGATTGCATTCAAATTTTGTTGAGTGGTCTAAAATTAATAATTTTAATAAAACTAAATTATTAAATACAGAAATTTCATTACTTAGAAGTTTGTTTAAAAAAATAGATACATTTGCCCCACATAGAGATTTAAATTATATTTATAATTCTCTTCCATGGACAGAAAAAAATTGGTCTTTTTTTAAAAAAAATAAATTTAAATTTCATGCTTATAATAAAATATTTATGGAAAATTGTGTATATGTAAATGAGGGCTTCAATCCTCATTTAGGTTGGAGAAAATATTCGCCTGAAGAGATTATTAAAAGTAATAAATCAATATATTTATTATTACATCCTCATTGGTGGTACGATGAACATCCTTATGAACACAGTTAAATGAAAATACTTTTTTTAGGAAGTAGACCAGATTCTATTTTTTTTTATAAAAATTTAAATAAAAATCATATTGTGTATGTTTTAAAAACTTCAGAAATAAATAAGTGGTATTATAATGATATAAATAACTTAAAAGAGGTTAAATTTATTGAAAAGTCGAAATTAAAAAATATAAATTTCAATATTGGAATCTCTTATAATTATAATAAAAAAATTAAAAACGATTTACTAAAAATACCTCTCAAAGGCTTTATAAATATACATTATAGTTATAATCTTAAAATACGTGGAAGAAATATAATGTTTTATTCAATTTATAAAAACCTTTTGGATACAGGTTTTAGTTTTCATTGGATGAATGAAAATATAGATTCTGGTAAAATCATATATTCAGAGAAAATTTTGCCTGATCACAATTCAACTAGTGAACAATTATATGAAAAAATTAACAAAAGATTCAGGATTTTTTCAAAAAAATTTATAAAAAATTTAGATCATTATATTTCATTAGATGGATATGATCCTCCTTCTAATTATAAATATTTTAGTATATCAGATTTTAATCAAGAATTACGAAAGATATCTAGTATTAAAAAAATTGATTGTAAAAAAAAACAATTATTAATTAGGGCTCTTAAGTTTAGAAATTATAATAAAAAACAAATTAGTTATTTAAATACTCTTAATTGTAATCAAGCTGATTTAAAAAATGAGATTAATAAATATAATTAATTAAATCTATATAAATTATAATAATTTTTTTTAATATCAATTATTTTATATATAATATATATTTCTAGTTAATTAAATGGATGTTATTTTTTTAGCTTATAGAAGATGGGCAATTAAAGTTTGCAATGTTATAAAATCTCATCCATCAATAAACAACTACAAAATAATAAAAAATCAAAAAACTTTTATTAACTACATAAATAAAAAAAAAAATTCTAAGTGCATAATAGTTTTAATTGGTTGGAGTAATATAATAGAACCTGAAATAGTTAATAATTTTTTTTGTGTTGGCGTTCACCCATCTGATCTTCCGCATTATAAAGGTGGAAGTCCAATTCAACATCAAATAATAGATGGGCACACTTCTTCAAAAGTTTCTTTATATAAATTAACAAAAAAAATTGATAGTGGAGGTATTTTTTTCAAAGAAAAATTTTCTTTAGTTGGAGATTCAATGAATATAATTCTTAAAAACCTTGAAATATCTACAATAAACTTATTAATAAAATTTTTTGATAAATATCCTAAAATAAAAATTAAAAAACAAAATGTTAAAATTACAAAAACTTATAAAAGAAGATTACATAAAGAAAGTGAGATAAAACTTAATGAATTAAAAAAACTTGATCTGAAAAGACTATATAATAAAATTAGATGTTTAACTGAACCTTATCCTAACGCTTATATAGAAGATAAAAAAGGTAACAGGCTCTTTTTTACTGGAGTAAAAATTAAATATGAAAAATAACTTAGAAAAAAAAATTAATTTATTTGATTGTACAGTTAAAAAAAATGATTTTTTTAAATTAAAGAATGTTTTTTTAAAAGGTGAGCTAACTGTTGGAGAAAATATAAATAAATTAGAAAAAAATTTTAAATATTTACTAGGATTTAACAATATTGTTTCAACCTCAAATCTTACTTCATCAATACATTTAATATTCAAGATACTTGGCATTTCAATAAATGATGAAATATTATGTACATCATTTAATTGTTTGTCTTCAACGAGTGTAATTAGTAATTTTGGAGCCAAAGCTGTTTGGGTTGATTTTGAAAAAAATTATCCACAAATGTCAATTGATGATTGTAAAAAAAAAATTACCAGTAAAACAAAAGCTCTCTTTTTATACCATGTTGCTGGATATCCTAGCAACTCTAAGCTTTTTTATAATTTTTGTAAGAAAAATAAAATTATTTTAATAGAAGATGTTAATTCTGCTTTAGGGTCATCATGGGATCAACAATTATCAGGATCTTTAGGTGATTTTTCTGTTTTTAGTTTTTATCCAAATAGAATAGTTAACTCCATTGATGGTTCAATAATACATTCAAAAAAACCAAAAAAAATTAAAGAAATTGAAAATCTTAAAAAATATGGAATAGATTTAAATAAATTTAAGAAAACTAATGGGGAATATCAAAAACATGATGTTAAAAATATTAGTTATAATTATACTTTATCAAATGTTAATGCCTTACTAGCAAATAATTCTCTTAAACTGCTTAATAGTAGGATTAAAAAAATAAAATTTAATATTAAATTTTACAATAAAGCACTCAAAGATTTAAATAATATATCTATTGTAGAAATGCCAAAATATGTAACATCAGTTAATTGGGTTTATTTTATATTTTCACCCAATAGTAAAAAATTAATAAAATATTTAAAATCAAAAAATATTGAAACTACTAAATTGCATTATTTAAATCATCGATATTCTACGTTTAATAAAAGTAAATTTTCATCTCTTTCCTTACAAAATACAATAAAATTTTATGAGGAAATAGTTTGTATTCCGTGCGGTTGGTGGCTTACAAAAAATAATTTAAATAAAATTGTTGAATGTTTAAAATCTTTCGAATAACAAACTATAAAAATTTATGCCCATGAATAAAAATCAAAATTCTTTAAATTACTTTAAAAAAGCTAATCTTTTAATTACTGGCGGTACTGGATCATTTGGAAAAACCGTATTAAATCGTTTTCTAAAAAGCAATATTGAGTCAATTACAGTATTTAGTAGAGATGAGATGAAACAAGAAGATTTACGAATAAGGACTAATAACACAAAATTAAAATTTATATTAGGCGATGTAAGAGATTATGATTCAATTGATAATGCCTTAAAAGATATTGATTATGTTTTCCATGCAGCTGCTTTAAAGCAAGTTCCCTCATGTGATTTTTTTCCAATTGAAGCAACACGTACCAATATTGTAGGAACTGATAATGTGATACGTGCATCTATTAAAAATAAAGTTAAAAAATTAATATTGTTAAGCACTGATAAAGCTGTTTACCCTATAAATGCTATGGGGATATCCAAAGCTATGGCAGAAAAAGTACTTCAATCTCATGCAAGACAGAGTAAAAAAAACTCCACTATATTATGTACAACACGGTATGGAAATGTCATGTTATCAAGAGGTTCAGTAATTCCAGTTTTTATTGATTCAATCATAAAAAATAAAACAATAAATATAACTGATTTAAATATGACTAGATTTTTAATGAGTTTAGAAGACTCATTAGATTTAGTAATGTATGCATTTAAGAATGGAAAACAGGGTGATTTATTTGTCCAAAAAGCCCCATCATGCAATATACTTACCTTAGCTAGTGCCTTAAAAAAAATTTTTAAAAGTAATAGCAAAACAAAAGTAATTGGTATGCGTCACGGTGAAAAATTATTTGAAACATTAGTATCAAAAGAAGAAATGAGTAAAGCTGAAAATCTTGGAAAATATTTTAGAATACCATATGACAACAGAGATTTAAATTACTCAAAATATGAAAAAAAAGGAGATCTTAAAACTAATTTATCTAATGATTATAATTCTTCAAATGTAAAACTTTTAAATGTAGAAGAAACATGTAAAATACTATTAAAATTAGAATATATTAAAGAATTAATTAAATAATCTTCTAATCGATAATATAAAAAAATAAATTTTTTTAGTTATAATGTTTGTATTCATTATAAAATAAATAAAATTTTTTGAATAATATAAAATTTTTTCACTAAATTTTGGATATTTTCTTGTTATAATACCTCTCATCAAGTCATATGATGGTAAAGCCAAATATTCATTATCTGGTTGATTAATTATTTTAAAACCAGCACGTGTTATTTCTAAAGGTATCTTTACTTCTCCATAAGTTATTCCATCTTTATAATCATTTCCATCATTGTGAGGTAACTTTCCAAATTTATCATATACTTTTCCTAGAACATATGAACTAGATAACCCACAAAATCCATGACAACCAATATTTTCATTCTTTTTAATTTTTAATTTTTTTGCAATGTCCCCTTTTATTTTTGTTGTACTTATGAAAGATAAAAAACCGTTATGTTTATTCTTTTTAAAAATTTCAGTAGAATATTTAAAATAATTTTCTTTAATAATTGATAGATCATCTTCAGTAAAAATAAAATAATCATAATGATTTCTATATTTTTTAAAAGCATCACTAAATGCTCCAAAAGATAGGCCAGAATTATTTCTATGGTATATAATAATTTTTCCTTTATTGATTTCTTTTTCATTTAAAGAATTTAAAAAATTATTACCCTGTAAATTTCCAACATCACTGTTAACAATAATTAAATCTCTATTTAAGCCAGGATCAATATCTTCTTCAATTTTTATATTATATTTTAATAAATTAATTATATCAATTGTGGTTGTGAAATTTTGACTATGATAAAAAAAACCGAGAGGATCTCCCGTAAGCAATGTTTTTTTAACAACTTTTTTTGGCAAAAAACAAGTAGCGATTATTCTTGCACATTTGTACATATTTAAATTTATTTTCTCATAATTTCTAAAGTAAACTCATTATAATTTGTCTAAAAAAAATTAAAACACAAGATTTCAGCCTTGAATACAAATGATTGATTTAAAATCGATGCAATATACCTTATAAAAGTTATTTGGTAATTAATATAAATTTTAGTATATTAAATTTTAAATTCTGATAAAGAAAAACGCTTTAAAGCGCGGGAGTAGTTCAGCTGGTTAGAACGCTGCCCTGTCACGGCAGAGGTCGCGGGTTCGAATCCCGTCTCTCGCGCCAGTTTT
>MDSW01142765.1_pt1 | contig 14123 bp, 13 predicted proteins | sample 811171 | NCBI WGS metagenome assembly MDSW01 (sample SAMN05326641, study PRJNA326480) | marine metagenome | isolation source: seawater | place: Atlantic Ocean: North West | collected 2012 | reverse complement strand
TTTATTAATACTTCTGATATTAAGTTTATGATTTGCTGTTAAAAACTAGTGGATTTTTATTTAATTGCTCAAACTCTGTTCGTTTTTTATAAATATTACAAGCAAGAAATACAGCTTCTCTAAATGATTGTTCGTTTGCTACCCCTTGTCCTGAGATTTCATATGCAGTGCCATGTACAGGTGATGTTCTTATAATATTTAGTCCAGCAGTGTAGTTTACTCCTTCAGAAAAAGACAGGGTTTTGAAGGCGGTTAGTCCTTGATCGTGATACATTGATAGGATCCCATCAAATGCTGTTAAGTTATTTTTTGTAAAGAAACTGTCAGCAGGATAAGGCCCAAAAGCCATTACTCCTTCTGTTTTTAGCTTCTTAATGGCTGGTGTAATATATTTGTTTTCTTCTTTGCCTAGCAGACCATCTTCCCCAGCATGTGGATTAAGTCCTAAAACAGCAATTTTTGGAGCTCTAAATCCAAAATCTTGTATTAATGATGTATTTAATTTTTTAGTTTTAGAGATGATATTTTCAATAGTGATAGATTTTTTCACTTCACTTAAAGGCACATGGCCAGTTACAAAAGCAATCTTCATTATTTCGCTTACCATGATCATTAAAGAGTCACCTTTAAAATTCCCCTCAAGAAACTCAGTATGACCAATAAAGTTACTTATTTTTTTTTGAATAGATGCTTTGTTAATTGGGGCTGTAACTAATACATCAATATCATTGCTTTTTAATGCTTCGCATGCTTTTTTTATAGAATCAAATGAAAGTTCTCCAGACCTATCAGTTGCTTTTCCAAACGTAATTTCTATATTTTCATCCCAAAGATTAAGAAGATTTGCTTTTTTTGGTTTTGCATTTTTAATGTCATTAATGATATTAAAATTAAAATCCTGCATTTTAGTTGCCTTTCTATGTGTCGAGGCAATTTTTGTTGATCCAAATACTATTGGAGTACAAAAGTCCATCATTCTATTATCTTTAAAGGTTTTTATAATAGTTTCTAGACCGATTCCGTTTAAGTCTCCTATTGAGATCCCTAATTTAATTTTTGACATTAAGTCTTATTTTTAATAAATTGATACAGTAATCTTACTCCCATTCCTGTCGCTCCTTTTCCTCTATATCCGTATTTTGTTTTTGTATAAACTGCTGGAAGATCGATATGGATAAAAGGATAATTAGTAAAATGGGCTAAAAATTTACCTGCTGTAATTGCTCCTGCATAAGCCCCCCCTAGATTCTTAATATCTGCAATATCTGATTTTATTAATTCATCATAGTCTGACCAAAAAGGGAATTCTGCTAATCTTTCATGCACCTGATCTCCAATTGCCTTTAGATTTGCATGTTCTTTTTCAGCATTATCATGCATACTAACAAATCCATAGTTTCCAATAGCAGCTACTGCAGCGCCTGTTAATGTAGCTAGATCTATTACTAATTCTGGGTTATATTTTTTTGCGAAACTAAGCGCATCAGCTAGTATCAATCTTCCTTCAGCATCAGTATTTAACACCTCTACAGTTGTTCCATCATGCATTTTAATAATATCTCCAGGAGCATATGCATTACCTGAAGGGCGGTTATCTGTTGCTGGCGCTAAGCCAATAACATAATAAGGGAGATGGTTAGAAGCAATTGCTTGCATAGCTCCAATTACAGTTCCAGCACCACCCATATCAATTTTCATTAAGTCCATTGAATTGGCTGTAGGCTTTAAACTTAATCCTCCGGTGTCATAGACAATTCCTTTGCCTACTAAAATAATCGGCTGTTTGTTTTTTTTATTTTTCGGGTTCCATTCCATTATAGTGAAAGTTGGATCATCAATACTGCCTTTATTAACAGCTAAAAGCCCCCCCATTTTTAAGGCTTCTATTTTCTTTTTATTAAATATAGTAGTTTTGAATCCGTATTTTTCACCTGATTTTTTTGCAGCATTTGCTAGATCTTTTGCTGTAAGATGTGAAAAAGGCTCGTTAATTAGGTTTTTTGTTAAATAAACTGCATCAACTATATTTTGAAGCTCATTAAGATCTTCTATAATCGATTTATTACATAAGTAGATAGTTTTTAATTTATTTGGTTTAGGCTCTGACTTATGTTTTGTAAATGTGTAGTTTGATAGAGCCATTCCTTCAGCAATATGGATGGCCTCAGTTTGATTCCCTTTAAGATCAACAATTAAAACGGAGCTCGTATCTTTTAGCTTTTCAGTAAGCTGGTCTCCAATCATTCTACAATTCTCAGCATGTTTGGACTGAGGAACTTCTTTCTTAGGAAAAATTAAAAAAATGTATCTTTCGTATTGGTTTATCTCAATAATTTCTTTCTTGCTTTCTTTTTCGGTTTTAATATAATTTAATTCTACTTTAGATAGATTAAATTCAGATAATTTGCTTTTTAGATTACATAAAAGGATTAAATTATCTTTATTAGAGATTGTTGTTTTCTTTTTGATTAGTGTCTTCATATAAATTATGTAATTTTAACCCGACAAAACTAATTAAATTTATGCATAGTAAGGAATTGCTTGAAAGAGCATTGAAAAAAGAATTTTTATCAGCCTCAGAAGGACAGTTCTTATTTGAAAATACTGGAACTGCTGAATTAATGTTTGTTGCAAATGAATTAAGAAAGATTCAAGTTCCCGGCGATATAGTTACCTGGCAAATTGACCGTAATGTAAATACGACGAATGCGTGTACAGCAAATTGCAAGTTTTGTAATTTTTTTCGTCATCCAAAGCATGAGGAGGTTTATATTACTGATATAAATACGTATAAAATAAAAATTGAAGAGACTATAAAATACGGAGGAGATCAGCTGCTGCTGCAAGGTGGTCATCATCCAGAATTGGGCTTAGATTATTATATAAAGTTATTTAGAGATTTAAAAGCACTTTATCCAAATATAAGATTACATGCTTTAGGCCCCCCAGAGGTTGCTCATATTTGTAAAATAGGAGGGCATTCTCATTTTGAGGCTCTTAGTGCATTAAAAGAAGCAGGAATGGATAGTATGCCAGGAGCTGGAGCAGAGATTTTAAGTGATAGAGTAAGGCGATTGATTTCTAAAGGGAAATGCACTGGAGAGGAATGGCTTGATATCATGAAGGTTGCTCATCAAATTGACTTGACTACATCGGCAACGATGATGTTTGGTCATATTGAAACTATAGAGGAACGTTTTGATCATTTAGTAAGAATAAGAGAAGTGCAATCTGAGAAACCTGCTACAACGAATGGATTCTTGGCATTTATTGCATGGCCATTTATGGATGATGGCACTCTTTTGCAAAGAGTAAAAGGGATTAATAGTAATGTAACATCTGATGAATATTTAAGAATGGTTGCTATTTGTAGAATTATGCTCCCAAACATCAAAAACATACAGACCTCATGGTTAACGGTAGGAGCAAATACAGCGCAACTCACATTGCATGGAGGAGCAAATGATATGGGCTCAATTATGATTGAAGAGAATGTAGTATCTGCAGCAGGGGCTCCTCATAGATTTACGGCAAAAAGTATTCAAGAGTGTATTCAAGATGCAGGATTTAATCCTCAGTTGAGAGATCAGCTTTATAAAGAAAGAGAAACTCCAAATATGGTTGAACAAGTAATTAATTATTAATAGATGTTTACAGGTATAATAGAGCAAATTGGTGAAGTTGTTGACTTTAAGAATGATCGGGGGAATATTCATTTTTTCTTTCAATCAAATATAACAACTGAGTTAAAGATTGATCAATCATTAGCACACAACGGAGTATGTCTTACAGTTGTTGATATTGATACCGCTTCTGATATATACATGGTTACAGTAGTCAAAGAAAGTTTGAGAAAAAGCAATTTAGGTTTTCTGCAAAAGGGGAGTAAGATAAATTTAGAGAGAAGTATTCAGCTTGGGAGTAGGATTGATGGTCACATAGTCCAGGGACATATAGATCAAACGGCGGTTTGCACTGAAGTAAAAGAAGATAATGGCTCTCATATTTTCACTTTTGAGTATGAGGAATCTCAGAATATTACAGTTGAAAAAGGCTCTATATGTATCAATGGAGTAAGCTTAACAGTTTTTAATTCTTTAGAAAATTCTTTCTCAGTTGCGATTATTCCTTATACTTTTGAGCATACTAATTTTCATACAATAAAAGTTGGAACAGTAGTAAATTTAGAGTTTGATGTATTGGGTAAATATATAGCAAAAATGAGCAGAAAAAAATTATAAAAGATGAAACCAACATTATTAATTTTAGCAGCAGGCATGGGAAGTCGTTATGGAGGCTTAAAGCAAATAGATGGGATTGGACCAAATCAAGAACCAATAATTGAATATTCAATATATGATGCGATAAACTCAGGTTTTGGGAAAATTGTCTTTGTTATTAGAACAGAGTTTGATGAAGCATTTCGCTCACGATTTGATAAATTCTCAGATAGAATTCAAATAGAATATGCCTACCAGGAAGTTAATATAAAGATTCAAGGTGTTGATATTGTAGAGCGGCAGAAGCCCTGGGGGACATCACATGCCGTTTTAGTTGCTAAAGATCTTATTAATGAACCATTTGCGGTTATTAATGCTGACGATTATTATGGCGCAGGATCTTTTAAATTGATGGCTAACTTCTTAATTAATGAGTGCACCTCATCGTTAATGTCCATGATTGGGTATACTTTGGATAAAACCTTATCTGAACATGGAACAGTTAATAGAGGAGTATGTAAAGTAGATTCAGGAGGCAATTTAATTGAAGTAATTGAAAGAATAAATATTGCTGAGAAGAATGGGACTGTAAATTTTAATATTGGTAGAAATGAGCCATTAGGGGTTGTTGAAAAAGATGTTAGTGTATCTATGAATTATTGGGGATTTCACCCTTCTATATTTAGAGAGATTGAAAAAGGATTATATGATTTTATTATAGCAAATACTGATAATCCAACGGCCGAGTATTATATTCCTAATATTATTACGGATATGATTGTAAGTAGACAAATGGCTGTTCGTGTGATTCCTACTGATGATAATTGGTTTGGTGTAACTTACAAGGAAGATAAATCAATAGCAGTTGATGCAATTAATCAGTGTATTTTACAGGGGATCTATCCAAAAAACCTTTGGGATTAAATGAGAAAGAGAATTCTATTATTAGGATCGGGAGAATTAGGTAAAGAGGTTGTCATTGCAATGCAAAGATTAGGTCAGTATGTGATAGCTGTAGACAATTATGAAGATGCTCCTGCTATGCAGGTAGCACATGAATCAGAGGTAATCAATATGTTAGATGGTTCAGAGTTAGATAGAATAGTTGATAAATATGAACCAGACTTTATAGTCCCTGAGGTAGAAAGTATTCGGACAGAGCGCTTTTATGATTATGAAAATAAAGGATATACTGTAATACCATCCGCAAAAGCAGCTAATTTTACTATGAATCGTAAGGCAATCCGTGACCTAGCTTTTATTGACCTCGGTGTACAAACAGCAAAATATAAATATGCTTCTTCTTATAAGGAATTACAAGAAGCGGTAGAATTTACTGGAATGCCATGTGTAGTGAAACCGTTAATGTCTAGCTCTGGTAAAGGTCAATCAGTTATAAAAACTATAGCAGATATTGAAAAAGCATGGAATTATGCAATGGCAGGATCAAGGGGGGATTTAATGGAAGTAATAGTAGAGGCTTTTATTGATTTTGATTATGAGATTACATTATTAACTGTAACGCAAAATAATGGTAATACATTGTTCTGCCCGCCAATTGGACATAGACAAGAAAGAGGTGATTATCAAGAAAGCTGGCAGCCTATGACAATGAAAGATTTTCATTTGAAGACTGCTCAAAAAATGGCTAATAAAGTAACGAAAGCACTTGGGGGTAGCGGAATTTGGGGTGTAGAGTTTTTTATTGCGAAAGATGAGGTTTATTTCTCTGAGCTGTCACCTAGACCACATGATACAGGTATGGTAACATTGGCTGGGACGCAGAATTTTTCGGAATTTGAGTTGCACGTACGTGCTATTTTAGGCATTCCCATTTTAGAAATTTCAATTGTAAGAAATGGAGCTTCAGCTGTTGTTTTAGCAGATAAGGAGAATATCACATTTCCTCAGATTAGGGGGCTTGAAGAGGCTGCTAGGTTCTCAAACACCGATATCAAAGTTTTTGGCAAGCCAAATACAAGACCATATAGAAGAATGGCTGTAGCGCTTGCATATGGTGATGAGAGCACTTCTATTTTAGTTGAAAAAGCAAAAACTGTTGCTTCAAAAATAAAGGTAGATTAATCTTTTTCTACCCAATCTCCATGCTTTTTAATAAGATTGATTAGTGCCGTTACAGCCTCCTTTTCTGGGATATTCTTTTCTACAACATTCTGTTCTTTATATAGAGTTATCTTACCTGGTCCTGTGCCTACATACCCATAGTCAGCATCTGCCATTTCTCCAGGTCCGTTTACGATACAGCCCATAATTCCAATCTTTACGCCTTTTAGATGGTCAGTTTCTTTTCTAATTTTTGCAGTTGTTTTTTGTAGATCAAAAAGAGTTCTGCCGCAGCTTGGGCATGAAATATACTCTGTTTTGGAGATACGTGTTCTACTAGCTTGTAATATACCAAATGATAAAGAGTTAATCATTTGATCTGAGCCACAATACTCTGAATAAATAAATACTCCGTCTCCTAAACCATCTAAAAGTAATGCTCCAATATCTGTAGAAGCAGAAATTTGTAGTTGTTGTTCTGATAATTTTTCATATGTCCTCCCAATTATTACAGGAGTTTTTATTCCATTATTTATAAGTTCTATAAATAATCTTCGTTGTTCTGCAATCCCATTTTTATTCTGGGTATCTATTAAAAGAACTGCTGTTTTATCTAATTTTAGTTTTAGCTTTAGCTTTTCAGATAAATCTGAGAAGCAAGCATCAACTATGTTCATTTTATTAGACTGTTCGCTCTCTGTTAAATATTCTTTTGGGGTTAAACAAGGATAGCCGTTTTTATTTTTTTTCCATTTTTTATAATTGTAAATTATACCTAAAGTTCCAGGAACTTCAAAAGTTATATCATGATCTCCAACAAAAACGTAATCCGCTGCCATGTCTGAGATATGCCACTTATCTAAAGGGATAGAGTAGTTATAGCCTAAAGCAAAGAACGATGCAGGAGTTATTTGTTTTTTAAGACAAAAATCTGCTTTTACTATAGGAGGATTTTTTCCGCCAATATTTAGAACTGTATTTGTCTCTCTTTTTTGATAATCGAAACTATGAAGAGGATTATTTTTTATTTCATTAATTCTCTTGTGATTTCTAATAGGCTTAAAATGTGCAAGTAGTTTTTTTGCTACCGGGATTTCAAATTCGGGAGCCTCTGTTAAAGAAACACGGATTGTATCCCCAATACCATCTGCTATAAGTGATCCAATTCCTACAGCAGATTTAATTCTACCATCCTCCCCTTCTCCTGCTTCTGTCACACCTAGATGTAGAGGATAGTCCATTCCATTTTTTATCATTTCAGCAACTAATAATCTATATGCTTGTACCATAACTCTTGTATTAGAAGCTTTCATTGAAAGAATAACTTCATGATAATCTTCATCACGGCAGATCTGTAGAAATTCCATTGCTGATTCTACCATTCCTTTTGGAGTATCTCCGTATCGACTTAGTATCCTATCTGATAACGATCCATGATTTGTTCCAATTCGCATAGCTGTCCCATATTCTTTGCAAATTTTTACAAGTGGCATAAATTTTTTTCTTATTCTTTCAATTTCTGAGTTATAACTTTCATCCGTATAGTTAATAGTTTCAAATTTCTTTTTATCGGCATAATTTCCTGGATTTACTCTTACTTTTTCAACTATTTTAGCTGCAATCTCTGCTGCATTAGGAGTATAGTGTATATCAGCAATAATAGGCGTATCATACCCTCTTCTTTTAAGTTCAGTTTTGATATTTTTTAAATTCTCTGCCTCCTTCTTGCTAGGAGCAGTTATACGAACTAACTCACAGCCTGCTTCAATCATTCTTATAGACTCTTCAATAGTAGCCTGAGTATCCATAGTATTTGTAGTTGTCATTGATTGAATACGTATTGGATTACTCCCCCCAATTCCAACGCGGCCTACTCTTACCTCTCTTGTTTTAAATCTTGAATAGTTACTTAGTGAGTTGCAATATTTCATTTATTGTTTAGCTACTTTTTTAACTGCCTGTGATTTTCCATTGTCGATTTTGATAAAATAGATACCATTTTCTAATTTAGTTAAATCAATAGTTTCTGAAATAAATCCTGATTCTTTGGTAATAGTAGGCATTACTTCTTTACCTAGATTATCAAGGATTATTATCTTAGACTTATTATTTGAAAAACCTTCAATGGTCACATTATGTTTAGTAGGATTTGGAAAAATCTCCCAATCAATTAGATTATTTTGAGTTGTATTTTGAGCTTCTCCAATTGTGAATTGGTGTATAATATTTGTCCCAAAATCAGCATTAAATGCATGTAGCCATGAAGCTCCAATTTCACGAAATCTAACCATTCCTGCACCATCATTATTTGCCCAGAAGTCTAATCCATCTTCATCTGTGTCTTCCATTATAAATGTATAGCAGCCAGGAGAGAAAGATAGAGTATCTCTATATTGAGTGTTACCTATAAGGCTTCCACTTGTGAAAACAGTATTTCCATTTTCATCATAAAAATCCCAACTAGTTTCAGACTCTTGACTCAATGTATTAATTACTCCATTATTAGTGCCTACCCAAAGAGCAAATGTTTCAGGATATTCTGGCACTATATTAAATCCAGATCGCATACTGTTATTTTCATTATATTCATCTATTTGTCCATTAGGATTTTTAAGAGTAACTTCAAAAATATTAGCAGATCCATACCAATTATTAAGATTAGGGAGTTCTACTTCTTCGGTTTCTAAAAAAGCAAGGTTTCCAGTCCAATTAAAAGTATTTGTACTGCCGCCAACTACATTGTATTCAATTTCTAATGCTGTAAGAGGAGCATTCCCATAATTTCGAATTTTAATCAAAGGTTTACTGCAAATAGGGTTTTTACGACTATACTCATCTTTTTTTGAGGGCTTTATAATATCGATTATTTCTACAGAATTTGTAAAATTAGGATTGTCATATTGAAATAGTTGACACTCAATAGTGTAAGAAGGAGTTTGCGTGCCACTCCAAGAGTAGGATTGAAAATCAATATCTATTTCTATTGAGTCACCTGCTGTGATAGATGGTGTTATTTCATGATCAAATGCTTGGGCTCTTGTTCCTGGGCACCAATTGGCCCTGTCATAAATCCAAGTCCCCCCTTGAGGATAGATAGGATTCTCTCCACAGTTAGCATCCCAATTATACTGTATATGAGTTTGGGCGCCATCAACTTTTACAAAATAATTAATTGGTTTAAATTCAGCAGCAGCAATATTATTATCAAATCCATGCCCCGTAGATGTCATTTTTACCATCGCTGCTCTACTATTTTGATTTATCAGAAACTTCTTAGGGATTAAACTATTTGCTTCAAAGTCTATTGAAGTGTTATAATTATGACCCCCATTATAAATGTTTTCTACTGTTACTACATCTCTAGCAGGGGTTCCTTCAATAAATTCAAAATCAAGAGTAGCACTAAATCCGGAAGACCAACCACTATAGTGACATCTAATTTCTACAGAATCTCTTAGAAGCTGCACAAAATCTGTTATATCAAATTTAGTTGTAAATTGCCAGTTATTAGCAAGGGTTCCTCCATAGGGGGTGATTACTCTGGCTAACTCATAGTTTTCAATTATTTCATTAGAAGCAGTATCCAGTTCTCCAGTTCTATGACGAAGGAATATCTGAGTCGTATAGTCCCAATCAGAACACCCCCCAGTAGCACACCCCATAGTATAGTGTAAATAGATTTTTCTATAAGTTAGGCTATCACTAGGTAGTGTTCCCCACTCATCATAGTTCCCATACCAAGTCATATCTGTATGGTCATGTATTCTTACAGTAGTTGTATCACCTGCAAAGGCAGTATTTGTAAATGCAAAAAGCAATAAGATTAAGTATATTTTTTTCATAAGTATTTAGTTTTCGATTTCTGCCACTCCTCCAGAAACGATTAATTTCATTATCTCACCAGAGGGGGCGTCTATTGGGGTTATATATTTTTTCTCTACGACAAAAAGATTTCCTGAGAAATTATAAGAATGAGGAATATATACTAATACCCTCCCTTCATTTATATTTAATGATGATAGATCTTTATTAGTAATAAATCCAATTCTTTCTATTGTAGAATTTTCAAATAATTTTACAAAAACAGCCTGTTGAAAGCCTTTTTTCTTGCCGACAAAGGTGTTCATTAGATCTTTTACAGCAGAATAAATAGTTTCTAAAAGAGGAGCTTTTTTAAGTAGGTTTTTAAAAAATGAACTTATAGGGCTGGCAATTATAGCTGATCCTATAAATCCTATCATGGTTATGAATGCAATAATGATAATCAGTCCTAGACCTGGAAAATCAAAAGGAAGAATACCATCAATTTTATTAAAAGCCCATACTGTAAAAGCTCCTGTTACCGTTATAGGAACGATATATAATAGTCCTTGTAGAAAGTAATTTATAAGTTTTTTCATATCTTTAAACCATAATAATTTTTCAAGTCATAAAAATACTAATCTTAAAAACAATAGCGATGAAAAAATCATTTTTTAGTAAGATACTAGTTATAATATTCTTATTTGGCGGCTTTTCAGTACTTGGCCAAGTTAGAATCAAAACAAATACAAATAAGAATAACAGGAAAATTGTTAAGAAGCGTCATAATAATAGAGCAGGCGTAAGAATTGAAACTAACAGGCATAGAACAGTAATAAATAAGCCAAGAAGACCACGTGTTATTATTAAACGGCCTAATTATAATAGACCAGGTTACTTCTGGAGAGAGGGATATTGGAAGTGGAATACTTTTTATAGCCAATATACTTGGCAAAAGGCAAGATGGATAAAGATTAAGCGAAATCATTACTGGGTGCCAGGTTTTTGGGCAATAACAGCAGGTGGATTTATTTGGATAGAGGGATATTGGGAGTTACGACTTTAATTAGATTTGAAATTAAGATCTTTTAGTTAATCTTTGGCTGTTGAAAAGTATTTTTCTTACTACAATAGTAAGGTCTCTTTTTTGTAATTTTGGGAAACATAAAAATAATATTTATTATGCAAAAATTGGGCTTATTTTTAGGACTATTCTTAGTGATATTTAGTTCTTGTGTAACTCCTAAAGTTCATAATTCTCTATTAGCAGAACATCAAACAATAAAAGCAGTTTTACTTAATCAGGAAAAAGAAGCACTTAGTTTACGTGCCGCATTAGAAGAATTACAAGGAGAGATTAGTGCATTAAAATCAAAGGTTGCCAATTTGCGAAATGATTCTGTCCAGAATGGGGGAGCTTTAAGTGCACTACAGAATAAATATTTTGCTTTAGAAGAATCTTATGATTTACTTGCTTCAAAAAATAGTAGATACATGGCTGATAAAGCTAAAGAGATAAAACAACTGTTGCAGGATTTAGAGCAAGTGCAATCTGCACTTTTTTCTAAAGAGGACGAGCTAACTCAACTTTCAACGTCATTAGAGATTAAAGAAGAAGAATTAAAATTAGCACAAGATCAATTAAATGCCAGGTCAATTAGAGTCGTTGAGTTAGAGTCTATTATCAGCAGGAAAGATAGTTTAGTTACTGCATTAAAACAATCTATATCAAAAGCACTTATAGGCCTTGAAGGAGAAGGGTTAAGTATAGAACAAAGAAATGGGAAAGTATATATTTCTTTAGAAGAAGACCTGCTTTTTGCTTCAGGAAAATATGAAGTTAATAGCAGAGGTGTTACGGCTCTTAATAAATTAGCAGCTGCTTTAGCTCCTCAAAAAGATTTAGAAATATTAGTTGAAGGGCATACTGATAGTATTCCATTAAGTGGAAAAGGATTAGTTAGAGATAACTGGGACTTAAGTGTCATGAGAGCTACTAATGTTGTAAAGGTATTGACTAATAATAAAGATTTAAATCCATTACAATTAACAGCTGCGGGAAGATCAGAATTTGCTCCAATTTCTAGTAATGCAACAAACGAGGGAAGAAGCGCTAATAGAAGGATTGAGATGATTCTTTCTCCTAATTTAGACGATTTATTTAAATTATTAGAAGAATAGGATGAAGAATCTCCCTTTAATCTTATTTTGTGTATTAGCATTCTTTCTGTTAAAGAAAAAGTTTTTTGATAACATAGACTATAAAACAATGCTTTCTTCTGGAGGTATTATTATTGATGTTAGATCTGAAGGTGAATTTTATTCAGGTCATATTAAAAATTCTTTGAATATTCCCTTGGGAGAATTGTCCTCAAAACTTGATCAATTTGAAGATAAAGATCAGCCTATTATTACTTGTTGTGCTTCTGGATTAAGAAGTGCTGGAGCTGCTAAATTACTATCTGCTAGGGGATATACTAATGTAGTAAATGGGGGAGGATGGTCAAGTTTACAGAAAAAACTTAATAAATAGAACGACTAACTTAATAGACAGTCAAGATGTCTGTTTTCAAATTTAAGGAGTTTTCAATCATACAAGAAGATTCAGCGATGAAGGTTGGAACTGATGGAGTCTTGTTAGGCGCTTGGGCATCTTGTGAAAATCAAAATACTATCTTAGATGTTGGTTGTGGTACAGGATTAATAACTTTAATGCTTGCACAAAGAAATAACAATAGTAGTATTACAGGTATTGATATTGACAAGGCAGCTAGCAAAGAAGCTCAATTAAATACTAATAATTCTGATTGGGAAGAAAGAATTACGATTAAGAATAGTTCATTACAAGACTTTTATTACAAGGAAAAATTTGATTTAATTGTAAGCAATCCACCTTTTTTTGCATGCAATGAATCTATTCAGAGAAGAGATGTTGCTAGAAGAACGAATAGCCTTTCTTTTCGGCAATTAATTCAATATTCTGCAGGCTTGCTTGCAGAAAGTGGAATATTATCAGTTATAATACCTAAAGAGTCGGAGACAGATTTCTCTAGCATTGTTGAGGATTATAATTTATATTGTAATAGAGCATGCTATATAAAAGGCAATGAAACATCAAAAGTTAAAAGAGTAATGATGGAGTTTACATTTATCAAATCAAATACTCAAACAGAATTTTTAACAATTGAGAGATCAAGACATCAATATACAAAGAAGTATATCGAATTATGTAAGGACTTTTATTTAAATATGAAGTAGTTAAAATAATGTTTAAATTTGACGATAATTTATAAAACTAGAATAATGAGAGAATTATTTTTTTTGCTTTTCTTGCCTATGATTACATTTGCGCAGTTCACTGATTCCTTTTCAGATGGTGATTTTACAAATAATCCTAATTGGCTAGGTGATGTTGGAGTATTTGAAGTAGATACAAATTTTACTTTACATTTAAATGATTCTATTGCGAACACTTCTTCTTTGGTTACGCAAAGTCAATATATAATAAATGGAGAATGGATCTTTAGTGTGAGATTAGACTTTGCTCCTTCAACTAATAACTACGCTAGAGTATATTTAGTTTCTGATGAGCAAGACTTAACAGGACCTTTAAATGGTTATTTTGTAAAGATTGGGGGGCAATCAGGAACTGTAGATGATATTAGTTTATATAGTCAAACGGGAACTAATTATACTGAAGTTATTGACGGTATTGACAGTCTAGTAAGTAATTATCCTGATATCAGTATCAAGGTAACGAGAGATTCAATTGGTAATTGGGAGCTTCTTCTTGATACTAATGGAGGGTTCTTTAGCCAAGGAGTTGCTTTTGAAAATAGTATTACTGAGTCTGATTATTTTGGAGTCTTTTGTAAATATACAATTACTAGAAGTGATAAATTCTGGTTTGATAATTTTAATGTAAGTGGTTCCTCTTCTATTTATGGCTGTACCGATCCAATAGCATGTAACTACAATACGCTTGCAAATGTTGATGATGGATCATGTGATCTTCCAGAAGGATGTGGAGACCCACTC
>MDSW01083488.1_pt1 | contig 14123 bp, 14 predicted proteins | sample 811171 | NCBI WGS metagenome assembly MDSW01 (sample SAMN05326641, study PRJNA326480) | marine metagenome | isolation source: seawater | place: Atlantic Ocean: North West | collected 2012 | reverse complement strand
GTTTATGAAAAAGGAGTAACAGATTTCTCTTCTATGACCAATATTTCTAAAGACTTCCGTGACTTTCTTGGTGCCCGATTTTTCATCGGACGTCCACAAATTGTGGAAAAATTGATCAGCAAAGATGGTACAAGAAAATATTTGTTAAAGCTTGATGATGACAGCGAGGTTGAAACGGTGTTCATTCCAGAAAAAGATAGGGGTACATTATGCGTATCAAGCCAGGTCGGCTGTACTTTGAACTGTTCCTTTTGTTTCACAGGCACACAAAAATTGGTTAGAAACCTTTCAGCTTCAGAAATCGTCGGACAGGTTCTTGTAGTAAGAGATGACCTCAATGAATGGTCTTTGCCCAAGAGACAAAATTCAATAAATCGAAAAATTACCAACGTTGTTATGATGGGGATGGGGGAACCGTTATATAATTTTGATGCGGTAAAAGACGCTTTGCACATCATTATGGACAATGAAGGTATATCCCTTTCAAGAAAACGGATTACTCTTTCAACCTCTGGGGTCGTGCCTAAAATTGCGCAAGTAGGTTCGGAAATTGGCTGTCTTCTCGCAATCAGCTTTCATGCAACAACAGATAAAATCAGAGATGAATTGGTTCCAATTAATAAAAAGTGGAATATTTCTCAATTATTAGGCTGTTTAAGAAGTTATCCAACACTTAGCAACTCACAACGAATAACATTTGAGTATGTGATGCTGAAGAACATAAATGATAGCGATGCTGACGCCAAAAGACTTGTAAAGTTGATATCTGGTATTCCTGCCAAAATTAACCTAATACCATTCAATTCTTGGCCTGGCTCCCCCTACGAACGGTCATCAGCAGAGAGGACCGAAGCTTTTGCAAAAATTGTGAACAGAGCAGGCTATGCTAGCCCCATAAGATCGCCGCGAGGCGAAGATATATTGGCTGCGTGTGGTCAATTAAAATCAGCTTCCGTAAAAAAAATAATTCCAAAGGCTGAGAATTACTTCTCAAGCTAGAGTAATCTGAACAAAAGGCTTCAAAACCCAAATCTTGTTTAATAAAAAGAGATTTCATGAAAAATTTAAATCGGCGAAACTTTCTCATGTTCTTGCTTTGGCTCGGAGGAGCAGCACTTTTCTCTGCGTCGTCGAAAATAGGAAAAGTGAATGCAGCAAATTATGGTCCATCAGCAAATATGATAGTGGTTTGGAAAAGCCAACGCAAAATGGCATTATTTAAGAACAAAACACTCCTTAAAACTTATACAATTCGACTTGGTTTCAACCCAATTGGCCACAAACAAAAAGAAGGTGACGGTCGAACCCCTGAAGGTAGGTATTTTATTACCCATCACAACCCGAACAGCGCTTATCATTTGAGCCTAGGAATTAATTATCCAAATAATAATGATCTACGACGAGCCAAGAAATTAGGTTTGAAGCCAGGAAAAGATATATACATACATGGTGGCCCAAAGAATATTTTTACTCATTTTTTTTTGGATTGGACGGGCGGTTGTATTGCCGTTTTAGATAGGGAAATTGAAGAAATTTACGCCATGGTTCCAGACGGAACTGTTATATATATTTATTCCTGAAGATCATTCTCTTGGCCGAAGATTTGAACCCACCACATAGTCCCATTATCTTCTTGGTACCAACCTAGCCCTATGTGTGTTGCTTTTGGATCAAGAATTACCTCTCTAGATATGGGGTGACTTAACCAGACCTGTAAAACTTCAAACTCCCCTTCAAAAGTCTCTGATACATTTTCTCCCCGAACTGTACCCAGGAATCCTGCGAAAGCGCTTCTTTCTTGGGGAGAGGAGAGGTCAGAACCAAAATTCCATGCTCTTCCCTGGTTTGATATATCGATTGCGTGCGTTATAGCGCTCGCATTTAATTCATTTGAAATAACAATTGGCTTGAGGCCTTTCTCCAAACGAATTGAATTTATACTATCGAGTTGGCGCCCCCTAATTGTACCACTGTGATAGCTTTTGATTGTTCCAGATTTTGTATAACCAAGATACGGTGTGGTCACTTCAGAAATACAAGATAAAGAAAGAAGCGAAATAAGCAATAATATTATAACTTTTAACAAAGTGCACCCATAGATAAAATACCGTCATAGATAATTATATTTTTTTTGCTTAACATACAATCAAATATCAATATTATTATATCCAAGTTACCGCTCTTAAATAATGGATACCAGGCCAAGCAATAGTTATGCAATTCTCATTCACTCGAAGATCTTTGTTAATCAGAGCAAGCTTAAGCGCTTTATCTCTACCTTGGGTTTTTAATCCCCAAATAGCATCTAGTCAGATGGCAGTTGAGCTTGATGATAAGGGTCGACCCCGTCACAATATTTTCTCGTATCGGGCTCAAAATTGGAAGGATCACTTCGCAAACCTGAAAAATGGAGCTATTTTGGCAGATACTGCCTGTAGATGTTTACACTTTTGGGACGAACAAAAAAAATTTTATAAGATTTATCCAACTTCGGTTCCTCTTACAGAAGAATTAACCAAACGTGGAGTGACCGAGGTTACCCACAAAGTTGTAGGACCAGTATGGAGACCTACAAAAAAAATGATGGAAAGAGACCCACAACTTCCTAGTTTCATGCCGGCTGGCCCAGATAATCCTTTGGGTACCCATGCGCTCCATCTTGGTTGGCCAAGCTACCGAATTCACGGCACTAGTGACACACGAAAAATTGGCCGTCAAAGTTCCTCTGGTTGTATTGGATTGTTCAATGAGCACATTCAAGAACTTTTTGATTTGGCGCAGATTGGAACGCAGGTAAAATTAATTTAGCTTCGCTTTGTTTTTTGTAAAATTGATCGAAGACCCGTCTCATAATTTGGAAATAAAAGTTTATAGCCCAATACCTCTTTGAGTTTTTTGTTCGAAATCCGTTTTGAGTCGCAATAAAACTTCTTTGCCATCTCTGATAAATTAGCATCTTCAAAATCAACCTCCTCAACAGGCGATATACCTAAAAGTCTTGCTGCTTCCTCTACAACTTCATAACCTGGACATGGAAAGTCATCAGACACATTATAAATACCAGCCAAGTCAGGAAAGTTTAGGGATTTGATTACTACTCCTGAGATGTCATCAACATGAATTCTATTGAAATAGTGGTCCTTTTTTATGATTTTCTTAGCCACTCCGCTCCGAAGCCTTTCAATTACACTTCGGCACGGTCCATATATTCCGGAAAGTCGAAAAATGTATAGAGGAATTTCCATATTTCTGCTGATTTCATTCCATTTTTTTTCTGCTAGAATTCTATTCTTTCCCAATCCAAAGCTTGCTTTTAATTGACTATCCTCGTTCACCCATTCGCCATCGTAATTTCCATAAACACCTGTTGTAGAAAAATAACCTAACCAGTTAACGTTCCGAAAAAGAAAGTCAATTGAGGATGCAAACCTCTCCAGAACGACGTCTCCATCGCTACTTGGAGGTATAGACACCAAAATAGATATCTCATCGGCCATAATTGCCTTTAACTTTTCTTCATCCTCAAAAAATACTGACTTGATGCCAAATTTCTCAATTTCTATAGCTTTTTTATAAGACCTTACGGTTCCAAACACTTCCCAACCTGACTGATTGAGAATCTTACCGAGTCTCGAACAAGAATAGCCACACCCAAAAATTAACAATCTCTTAATCATTTATCTTCTTTAAATTTAAAATCGCCCATTGAGCTGCGTCTCTAACAGAAAAATCGGCATCCTTCATGAGGGTATCAAGTATAGGCAGAAATCTTGTCTTCTTTGAATTTCCCATTGCATAAGCAACATTGCGCACGAATCTATCTCTTCCTATTCTTTTTACAGGTGACTTAGCAAACATAGCTCTGAATTCCTTATCATTGAGTGATGCTAAAACCTCAAGAGACTGTAGATTTAATTCTGTCTTTGAGAAATATTTAAGCTCATTAGATTTCTTTGCAAATTTGTTCCATGGGCACACAGCCAAGCAATCATCACAGCCATAAATTCTGTTACCAAGTTTCTTTCGAAAATTTATATTGATTGGTCCTTTGTGCTCGATAGTTAAGTAAGATATACACTTTGTTGCGTCCAGCTTATAGGGGCCAACAAAAGCCGCTGTAGGACATACATCTATACATTTTTTGCATGCTCCACAATGATCGCTCTCGGGAACATCTGGGTTAATCTTTAAATCAGTAAAAATCACTCCTAGAAAAAACCAATTGCCCAATTTTCGACTCACTAGGTTTGAGTGTTTACCTAACCAGCCAAGGCCTGCTGCCTGCGCCAAAGGTTTTTCCATTACTGGAGCCGTATCAACAAAAACTTTTATTTTTGCACCAGTTTTTGAGACCAGCCAGCCACCCACTTTTTTAAGACGCTTTTTCATAACCTCGTGATAATCACTCCCATGAGCGTAGACTGATATATTACCTGAACATTTCTTTTTCAGACCTCCAAGTGCATCAAAATTTGGAGTGTAACTATCTGTAAAAACAATCACTGATTTTACTTCTGGCCATAGAGCTTTGGGGTTTGATCGCCACAAACTTCTTTTTTCAAGCCACTCCATTTGACCATGATAGCCATTAGACAAAAAACTTTTTAGTCTGCTCTTCGCCTCTGGAATAGAGTTTGGTATTGTAACGCCAACAGTCGAGAAACCAAGTTCCTCACCTTTTAATTTTATTTGATGTTCGATATTCTTTATAGTATTAGACATAAATCAAAAATCCAAGTCCGCATAGTGCGAGGACGGCACGAATCCTGGTACTTGATCTTTCAAAATAGATCTAAAGGCAGGCCTCGATTTTAATTTCATGTACCACTCCTTAAGATTTTCAGTTATACTCCAATCAAGATCCCCAATATAATCGAGTACCGAGAAATGTGCCGCAGCTGAAAAATCTGCTACCGTTAATTCTCTTCCAGCCATCCAGTTCCTTTCACTCAAAAGTGAGTCAAAATAAGAAAGGTGAAATTTTAGATTGTGTAAACCTTTCTTAATTGCTTGGCTGTCAGGATAGCCCTGCCGAAACAACTTTTTGTTAACTCTCTCATATAAAAGTTTTGATGAAACTTCATTATTAAACTTGTCGTCAAACCAAGCAGAAATTCTTCGTGCTTCAAAACGATCCAGAGACTCAGCTGGCAATAATGCTGGAGACGGGTAAACCTCTTCCAAATATTCAAAAATCGCATTGCTCTCAGCCAAGATGTTATTCCCAATAGATAGTATAGGTATTTTTGCAGCAGGGTTTTTCTTTAAAAAATCTGCACGCTTCTCCCAAACTGGCTCCTCAACTAAATCCACATCTAATTTTTTCTCCGCTAGCACGAGCCTTATTTTGCGACAGAAGGGTGATAATGGTAAATGAAACAAGCGGCACATATATTTCATTCCAGACTAACTTGTTTGCTGTTTTGAAGTATCGTAGTTTAGCATCAATTAAAGTCTCTTCAGCATATCACGGGAAAGCATACCACTTAAAAGTATTTTTAATAATAAAAATTTGCTTGTTGAACAAAAAAATGGTTAACACAGAAGTTTTTTGTTTTAAGATATTATTTAATCGGCACATTACAAAGAAACCATTTTAAAAATGGAGAAAAAAGTTTGCAAGGTATTTTCGCGGCAGTCCCAACGCCGGTCAATCTGACTGGAGCACCACTTTTGGATTTATTCATTTCTCATTGCAAATGGGTTTTGAAAAATGGTTGCCATGGCATCAATATTTTGGGTTCAACTGGTGAGGCAAATTCTTTTGATATTAAAACTCGAAAAAATATAATGGGCGTTGCGTCAAAAGAATTAGATATTAACCGGCTGATGGTTGGAACAGGAACGCCATCATTACTAGAAACTGTTGAACTAACAAAGTTCGCAGACTCTTTAGGTTATAAAGTTGCTCTTGTACTTCCACCTTACTATTATAAGCCAGTCGATGATAAAGGACTTTTCTTGTGGTACGCATTACTAAACTCAAAACTCAAAAGCCGAAAAATTCAAATTTTCTTTTATAATTTTCCTCAACTGACGGGTTTAACCCTTCCCTCGTCTATGGTTATCGATTTGTTTAAGAATTGGCCTGAGAGGTTCTGTGGTATTAAAGACTCCTCGGGCGACTTAAATTACTCTAGACTGTTGGCAAAAAACAAAGATTTTAGTGTCTTTCCTAGTTCTGAAACTTCTATCCGTGAAGCTTTTCAGTCAAACTTTGCAGGTTGCATTTCAGCAACTGTAAATCAAACTTCATCTTTATGCGCCAGAGCATGGCAAAACAAGCACACTGACCAAACCGATTTAATTGATAAAATTAAAGATATACGAAACGGTATCGCCTCTGCCGCTTTAGTGCCATCAGTAAAATTTTTAGTGAGTAAACGTACTTCAGAAAAAAATTGGTTAAACGTTGTTCCTCCACTCCAAAAAGTATCAAAAAAACGGATGGATGAGCTCAATATTATGGCGAAAAGCATACCTTAAAGAAGTTTGTTACCAACCATTCAACAGCCTTTAAGAATATGTTATGAGCAAGACCATTTCTTTTGTTTTCTAAGATGGCAAACGTAACTCCAAGTTACTTTTTGTAGTTCTGTCAGCGCATAATAAACGGGTTGGAAACGGAGGTATTATGTGCAATCCAAACCGACTTGACTTGTAAGAACTGTTTAATTGACTCCTGCCCACTCTCTCTCCCATGCCCCGATCTTTTAAAGCCACCAAACGGTGCCATAAAACTCACAGCCCTATAAGTGTTTATCCATACTGTGCCAGCCTTGAGTTTTTCTGAAACTCTTAGGGCGCGACCAATATCTGAGGTCCACACTCCAGCTGCCAGACCAAAAACAATATCATTGCCCGTACTAATCGCTTCCTCTTCTGTATCAAAAGGAATTACAGATAGTACCGGGCCAAAAATTTCCTCCTGAGCGACTCGCATATTATTAGACACACCAGTAAATATTGTCGGCTCAACAAACCTAGAGCCTTTAGAGCCCTCTCCCTTATATGGTCTGCCCCCCATAATACAATGTGCGCCCTCTTGTTTAGCCAAATTGATATAATCAAGAATTTTGTTGTATTGAGGCAGCGTAGTAACTGGACCAACATGGGTGTCCAAAGACATCGGATCCCCAATTTTGGCCTGACTAGCCACCTTTACCAATCGCTCGACAAACCTGTCGTGTATAGAGCGTTGCACTAACAGTCTGGAGCCAGCAATACAAGTTTGACCTGTGGCAGCAAAAATTCCAGATATAGTGCCCATGACTGCCGCCTCAAAGTCAGCATCTTCAAAAACGATATTTGGCGATTTTCCTCCCAACTCAAGGGTAACAGGCATAATTTTTTTTGCAGCACTTTCATAAATTTTTTGACCTCCAGCATCTGACCCTGTGAACGCCACCTTTGCTACGTCTGGATGATCCACTAGAGGTTGTCCCACTTCAATGCCTAGACCGGTTATGCAGTTCACGACACCTGGAGGAAAACCAGCCTCCTCAATCAAACGCATAAATTCAATTGATGACACTGAGGTGAACTCAGATGGCTTAATGACAGCTGTATTTCCAGCTGCCAGCGCAGGAGCCAATTTCCAAGCTAGAAGAAGCAACGGTGAATTCCAAGCCGTTATCATCCCTATTACACCCAGTGGTTCATACCGTGTGAAATTAAATATCCCTTCCTTATCAGACGGTAATACAGCCCCTTCAACCTTGTCAGCAAGGCCACCAAAATAGCGATACCATTCAGCCAGGTATTTTGTTTGCGCTCCCATCTCGGCGATTAATTTTCCATTATCAGAAACTTCTAAATGGCCGAGACGCTCGCTATTAACTTCTATTATTTCAGCGAGACGCACTAAAAGTTTACCTCTCTGAGTAGGACGCATACTGGACCAATCACTTTGCTCAAATGTCCTCTTGGCTGCTTCAACAGCAATGGAAGCATCCGTAGCATCACCTCTTGCTATTTTGGCCCACGTTTGACCAGTGTACGGATTCTCAGATTCTAGATAGTCAAGCGAATTCGGCTTGACCCAAGTCCCATTTATGTAGTGGTCATAGATCTGCATGATCTTTCCTTTCCTAACCTAGTATTGCTATTAATAAGACCTCGGCATTTCCAGAACATGCTCTGCTATAAAACTGAGGATTAAATTAGTTGGAACGGGCGCTACTTGATACAATCGAGACTCACGGTATTTGCGCTCAACATCGTACTCTTCAGCAAAGCCGAACCCACCGAACGTTTGCAAACAAGCATCTCCAGCTGCCAACTGGGCCTCCGCAGAAAGCAGCTTCGATAAATTTGCCTCCTCGCCAGCGTTATCACCACTCTCAAAAACACGCATTGCTTCAATTAACATAAGTTCGGCAGATCTCATTTGAGCATATGCCCTAGAAATTGGAAACTGAATCCCCTGGTTTTGTCCTATTGGTCGGTTAAATACAACTCTTTCTTTCGCATAACTTGAAGCTTTTTGAATAAACCATTTCGCGTCTCCTATTGACTCAGCACTGATCAATATTCTCTCAGCATTGAGCCCAGACAATATATATTTAAACCCTTCCCCTTCCTCACCTATACGGTTAGCGGCAGCAACCGGCATTTCATCAAAAAACAGCTCAGTCGCCGAATGGTTCATCATCGTTCGGATAGGGCGCACAGTTAAAGATCTGCCAATAACGTCACGCATGTCTACCAAAAATGCAGATAGACCAAGCGTTTTCTTTTTCACTTCTTCACGAGGCGTAGTTCGAACTAGCAGCAGTAAAAGATCTGAATGCTCAGCTCTGCTTGTCCAAATCTTTTGTCCATTTATAATGTACTTGCTACCCTCTTTTCGTGCAAAACATTTTAAAGAAGAGGTATCACTACCACTTGAAGGTTCCGTAACACCGAAAGCCTGTAACCGTAGTGCACCACTAGCTATTCCTGGGAGATATCGTGCCTTTTGCTCTGTTGATCCATGACGCAAAATAGTTCCCATAGTATACATTTGAGCATGACACGCACCTGCATTCCCTCCTGAGCGATTTATCTCCTCCAATATTGCAGCCCCAGCTGAGATCGGCAATGACAAGCCTCCGTATTTTTCTGGAATTAAAGCTGAAAGATATCCTGCTTCAGTGAGTACCCTCACGAATTCTGTTGGATACTTCATTTCACGATCACATTTCTGCCAGTAAGCGCTGGGAAATTTTTTACACAACTTTGCGACTTCGTTTCGTATATCCTGATACGCTAACTTATATTTCATATTTGTTTCCCACGAGCTAAATTAAAAACCAAATTCTTTTTTTATTGATCTTCCATTTTGATCTAAGTTTGGGACCTCTCTAAACAATTTATTATCACTACAAAGAGGTAATGTAGCTAAAGAAATAGAAGTCGTTCCTATAGTAGCAATTGAGTTTCGTAACAGCGGGTGATCAGACAGGTCGGGTACACTATTCAAACGCGAATTAGCAATCCCCACTCGGTCCATCAACATGATTAAATCTTTCATATTTGAAGCCGAGAAAGTCAATCCAATAATTTCATCCAACGCCTCCCTATTTCTTATACGATCCGAGTTCTGCAAAAATCGTTTATCTTGAGAAATAGATTCGTCCTTCAGCACTTCTTTACAGAAAATTAAAAACTCCCTGTCATTCTGAACCGAAAGCAGTATTTGCGTACCATCTTTACAGCGGTAAGCTCCATAGGGTGCAATCAAATAATGTTTTAAGGCATTTCTTTCTGGCGCACCTCCTAAATATCTGTGCGCTAATAAAGGCATATTCATCCACTCTGCCATTACATCAAACATTGAAACGCTAATATCGACACCTTCTCCAGTTTTATTACGTCCTATTATTCCCCGCAATATGCCAGAGAAGGCCGTTAATCCAGTAGAAATATCGACTATTGATATGCCAACTTTGCTCGGGGAGTTCTTATCACCTGTCACAGCACAAAGTCCACTTTCTGCCTGAACCAAAATATCATAAGCTTTCTTTTTGTTTACACTTTCGGACTCTCCGTATCCCGTAATCGAACACGTAATTAGTCTTGCATTTTTCTTTCGCAACTCCTTTCCAGTTAACCCAAACTTAGACAAAACACCTGGGGCTAGATTAGATAAGAATACATCAGCTTTTGCGAGTAGCTTATTCAAAACGACCAGGTCCTCTTCCTTTTTAAGGTTTAAGCAGATTGATTCTTTTCCTCTATTTAGCCAGGCAAATATAACACTTTCACCTTCTGCTCCCACATCGTAACCACGTGCAAAATCTCCCTCGGGACGTTCCACCTTTATAACACGAGCTCCTGCATCAGCCAGAAGAAGCCCACAATAAGGACCTGCAACCGCTTGCTCAATGGACACAACAAGTGTACCGGCAAGTTCATTTGACAACATAACTAGTATTACTCCAACTTTTTCCTCGACGGTTGTTCATACATACACCAAATCTTGACAACAAACAGAAAATTGTAGCTACTTGCAACGTAAATCATGCCTATTATTGCTAAGTCTATTAATTTTTATTCTTCATTTGATACTCTTTGCAATATTCTTAAAGCTTTAGCGAAAAAAATTTATAGCGATGGGGAAAATGCAAATTAGAAAAGAACCAAATACAACTGAAACTTTAGAACTTAAAGAATTAGGTGAATACGTTGTTTTAATAACTTTAAATCGACCAGAGGTTTCAAACGCTTTTAATACTAAAATGGCCTATGATCTAATAAAAGTTTTTGAGGGTTTCGCAACAGAAAAAACTGATAAAAGAGCAATTGTTCTCACGGGAGCCGGTAATAAAGCATTTTGTGCCGGAGGAGACCTTAAGGAACGAAAAAATATGACTGATGACGAATGGTTTTCTCAACACTTGGTTTACGAACGCATGATCCGATCCGTAATAAATTGTCCTTTGCCAATTATTGGTGCGATTAATGGATCCGCTTTTGGCGGAGGTTGTGAACTTGCGGCTGCACTTGATTTCATATACGTTTCAACAACGGCAAAATTTGCCCAAACAGAGGTATGTTTGGGGATTATTCCCGGTGCTGGTGGCACTCAAACCTTGACCCGTACTATCGGAGAGGCACGAGCAAAGGAATTAATATTATCGGGTAAGGTTTTTTCTGCAGAAGAAGCTCTTTCCTGGGGTTTAGCAAACGCCATATTTTCATCTGAGCAGCTACTTGATAAGGCAATCGAAGCTGCTAAAAAAATTGCTGCTAATGCACCCATTGCTGTTAGACAAGCTAAACAAGCAATTCACAAGGGTCGTCAAATGGCTCTTATGGATGGCCTCGCATTTGAAATTGAAGCTTATAACCGGACAATCCCCACATATGATCGACGAGAAGGAATTCTAGCTTTTAACGAAAAGAGAAAACCAAAGTTCAAAGGTAAATAATTTGACTTTACATTCGAATAAATATCTCTTTACATTTTCTTTTTAGGCTGATTTTCAATAACTTTTCTCACAGATGGTCTTTCTCGGATAAGCTGCCATAATTTTTTCAGAGCAGATCTCTCGTTAAATAATGCTGTCTTGTCTACGTCCCAACGTAGCAACATATACAAATAAAAGTCAGCAGCGGTAACAGTTTCGCCGCAAATATAAGGATCAAGCTCGGTATTAATATAATCAAAAATTTTTGATTGCTCTGACCTAGCGTTCAACTTTAAATCTTCATAAGCCTCCTTGTTTACGTAGTATCTAGAATGATGCTGCCGATGATAAGCTGGATAAATTGATGTTGCAAACAATGATAAGAATTGCCAATAGCGATCAAACATCTGGGTCCCTGGCTCAGGGGTCATCGCTCGGTATCTATCCGTAATATGGTTAGTAATGGCTAATGTTTCAAAAATGCGCGAACCGTCCGGACAGATCAGAGTCGGAATTTTTCCTAATGGATGACTGATTTTTTCATGGCCTTGATTAATCTCTTTTGGAGACACAAATGTTATGTCATACTGAACTTTTATTTCGGTGAATAAGAATTCTCCGATTAGAGACCCTGCACCCCCGCGACCTAAAATATGATATTTTTTTTTCATATCTATCGGTTACCATACTTAAATAAAAACGATTATAATTTCAAAGTAACCCGAAAAGTTTAAAAAACAAAGAGAAACCAACCACCGTTAGTAAACTTGCAAAAAAAAGTTCTAAAGACGTCCTGTAACCAGAGAAAAATTTAAGTGCAAAACTGGTGCTGGCAAAGGTAACCATCATTATATACGCAAAGGTGTCGATGGTTCCCGCTACTGTCGCCATCCCAAGATGGATATAAAAGCTCTGTCCTTCTTCCAAAAACTGACTAAATAACGACAAAAAAAATATCGCTATTTTGGGATTTAACAGGGCAATTAAGAACCCATATCTAAAACTGCTAGGCTGCGATAACGGTTCAGTTTCAAATTTGTCAGATTTTTTTTTCAAAAGAATAGAATATAAGATTCGAAACGACAAATATATCAGAAAACATGCCCCTAAAATTTGCACTAAAACAAATAGTTCAGAGTGCCTAACAAGAAATAGACTTAGCCCTGTAGCTGACAAAAGAGCATACAGGAACACACCTAGCCCGTGGCCATAGGAGGCCATCAAGCCTGAATGCCTCCCACGGCAAGCCGTGATCGAGAGAATAACCATTAAACTTGGACCAGGTGAAAAGGCCCCCAAAATGCAGATCATGCTTAAGGAAATCCACTGCTGAATAGACAAAAGCTAATCCTTTACAAACCAAATTAGATCATGGAGCGAGTTTTTTAAACTTGTTTTCATTATTCACCCAAGACCACAGATACCCTGATTCTAGGTCGAACCACCATCCATGAATTTCAATTTTTTTCTCTTTTTCTAGATCACGAATCCACGGAAATGTTCTTAGGTTTTTAATCGAATTAACAATTGCGACCTTTTCCATATTGTGGAGCAGTTCATCCTTACTCAAACTAAGATCTAAACTTGAAGAAGCTGGGTCTAAGATTTTTAACCAAGGACCTATGAATTCACTCTCATCCGTTGCATCACCAATTAGGTTGGAACAAAAGGCATTTATTCCGCCACAAAATGCATGACCGAGAACTATAACGTTTTTTACTTTTAAATGCCGAACGCCAAATTCTATCGCAGCGCTAACCTCGCTAAACGATTCGTTTGGCTGATAAGGAGGCACTAAATTAGCTACATTTCTAACAACGAATAATTCACCCGGTTTGGTTTCAAACAATATAGCTGGATCAACTCGAGAATCCGAACACGAAATGACCATAGTGTGAGGCTTCTGAGCCTTTTTTGCTAACTTCTGAAAAAATAACTTTTCTTTCTTTGTAAATCTTTCTCTAAAATCTTTAAAACCATTTATTAATATCTTGACCATTTGTAACCTATTGCCCATACCGTTAATGTCTGATGAGTATAATCACCGTTGAATGATAATGCTTGTAATTAATAATGGTAACCAATTAACAGAGAATAAATTTATTTTGTAGGTTTAATTATAATGGATAATAGAACATGCTGTGGACCAGGATATGCTTCGCCGCAAGATGCAATCAAGGCACCGAAAGAGCAATTACTCTATACAATAGCAATATATGTTGGGACTGGCATTCAAAAGCCTGATTACATAGCTACAATAGATGCTGATCCAAATAGCGAAACATACTCTCAGGTGATCAACCGATGTGAAATGCCAGGAATTGGAGACGAGCTGCACCATATGGGATGGAATGCCTGCTCATCTTGCTTTGAAGACAGCCAGATGGAACGAAAATACCTTATCGTGCCTGGGGTCAGATCATCCAATATTCATATAGTGGACTGTGGAACTGACCCAAGAGAACCTACAGTATACAAAGTTATACCGGGTGACAAAATAAAGGAGGAAACCAATCTCTCTGCACCACATACGGTGCATTGTTTAGGGTCCGACATCATAATTTCTATGTTGGGTGACTCCAAAGGTAATGCACCGGGAGGTTTTTTACATTTGAATAGCGATTTTGAAATAGTTGGGCGTTGGGAGAATGACCTAGGTGGAATGAAATTCAATTATGACTTTTGGTATCAACCTCGTCACAACGTAATGGTATCGAGTGAGTGGGCGGC
>MDSW01036024.1_pt1 | contig 14125 bp, 14 predicted proteins | sample 811171 | NCBI WGS metagenome assembly MDSW01 (sample SAMN05326641, study PRJNA326480) | marine metagenome | isolation source: seawater | place: Atlantic Ocean: North West | collected 2012 | reverse complement strand
TCTATATCTATCATATACTTATGAAAATGATATAGTTTTAATGCGATATATTATAATTCTATTTATTTTATTAACTTCATTTAAAACAATTGCAATAAATCAAGATCAATTAATATCTGAAAATGATCTATACTATCTATTTAAAAACAGCCTTAAAAAATGGAATGAAAATGTTATTTTTCTAGATAAAAAAAAATCTATGGAAAAAATTATTAATAACAATGATGTTTATAGCTTAAAATCTACTTTTAAAGAAGGTTCGATTATAATAAATCCTTTATATGATAATAATTTAGTTAATAAAATAAATATCGAATACGATTTAAAATTTTATGATGATTTTTTAATTGATTTAATTGTTAATCATTATCAAGGTTTAGAAAATAAATTTTCCATAATTATTGACAATAATCAAAAAAAAATAAAAATAAAAATAGAACAATATAATTAACTAAAAATTTCTTGCGTAGCTTGAAATATTAGAGTGTGCCTTTTTGCTAATTCTAAATTACTATCAGAATATCCACCTCCGATTACAGTTGAAACTGGAATAGATTTTTTTTTAAAATATGACAATACAATCTTATCTCTTGTTAATAATCCTTCTGAAGTTATATTTAAATTTCCCAATTTATCATTCGCATGAATATCAACTCCTGCATCATAAATTACAAGATCAGGTTTAAAAATAGTTAAACATTTATTTAACACTTGCTTGAGTATATTTATATATTCTTTATCATTAAGATTATCATCTAGCTCAATATCTAAGTCACTTTTAGTTTTTCTAAAAGGAAAATTATTTTTACAATGCATGGAGCATGTAAATATATTTTTGTCATGTTTCAATATTTCTGCTGTTCCATCACCCTGATGAACATCTAAGTCAAATATTAATATTTTATTTATAATTTTTTCTTTGATTAGTGTTTTTGAAGCATAAGCCATATCATTGAATACACAGTATCCAGAACCAAAAGATTTATGTGCATGATGCGTTCCTCCTGCAAGATGATTGGCAACACCATTATTTAGAGCTTCTCTACAAGTTAGTAGTGTACCATTTACTGCTAAAAATGATCTATTTGATAGGGTCTCAGACCATATAAATCCTAATCTTCTAATCTCTTGTTCTGTTAAATTGCCTTTTTTAATTTTTGAAATATATTCTTTATCATGTACAATTGCTAAATCCTCAACTTTAGCTTTTTTAGGTTTTAATATTTTTGTATTAGAAATAAAATCTTTTCGTTTTAATTGATTAAATAAATCTGAAAATTTACTTGCTGTAAATTTATGATTTTTAGGCAATATGATGTCATAATTTGGGTGAGTAATCCAACTTATTGTTTTCATAATATTGCCTTTTTTAAACTAAATTTTTGCCTAATTTTAATTTTAATATAGTTCTGTGGTACCGATTAACCAATATATATTTAGTTAGTAAATTTATACTATTCAACAATATCTGTACCACACATAAATATGGAAACTGTATTAATATTTGATCTCATAATTATAAGCTTACTTGGGTATTTAATTATTCATTATTGTTGATTTACAACTATTCTTTTACTAAGATATTTTTAAATAATTATGAGAGATATTTATCAAAGAGACGGATTTTATTCACCTTTAAATTTATTTAACATAGATAAAGCCAAGATATATAGAAAATATTTAGAAGATGCAGAAAACAAAATAGGACCTCTTCATTATTTTACTAAAACTTATACGCTAATGAAATGGGTTTATGAAATTGCAACTAATAGTATCCTTTTAAATTCTGTAGAAGAATTAATTGGTAAAAATATTTTACTATATAATGCAACATTTATTATAAAAGAGCCTAGGACAAAAACCCATGTAAGCTGGCATCAAGATTTAACTTATTGGGGTTTTGATGATAATGAAAAACAAGTAAGTGCATGGATTGCTTTATCTAACGCAAATGAAGTGAGCGGATGTATGCAGATGATTCCAGGATCTCATAAAAAAGGATTTTATGATCATAAATCTACAAAAGATACAAATAATGTTTTGTCAAGAGGTCAAACAGTTGATGATGTTAATTTAAATAAAGCAGTTTTATGTCCTTTAAAACCTGGAGAAGCTTCATTACATCATGGTTTAACACTACATGCTTCAAAACAAAATAATAGTAACGATAGAAGAATTGGATTAAATTTTCAATATATTACACCTGATTTAAAGCAACTAAAAAGTAATGATGATAGTGCTGTTTGTGTTAGAGGAACAGATAATTACAATTATTATAAAAAAGATATAATTGCTGAACAAAATTTTGATTTAAAAGGACATCAAAGATTAATAGAACGAACCGAACATTATAAAAAAACGATAAGGGAAAATTAATTTGATATGAAATATAGAGAGTTTAGTGATTTAGGATGGAAAGTTTCTGAAATTGGAATAGGGTGTTGGGCTATTGGGTCAGAGTGGGGTGATGTATCATTAGAAGATGCTAAAGAAGCACTTTACACTTCTATAGACAATGGAATTAATTTTTTTGATACAGCAGATGTCTACGGAGATGGTAGAAGTGAAAAAATTATTAAAGAAGTATTAAAAAATTCTAGTGAACAAGTATATGTTGCTACAAAAGCAGGTCGAAGATTAAACCCACATAATGCAGATGGATATAATTTAAAAAATATTGAAAGTTTTATTGATAGGTCACTAAGTAATTTAGGAGTTGAAATAATTGATCTTGTACAATTACATTGTCCTCCATCAGAGATTTGTGGAAAAAAAGAAACATATGCAATGATGGATGAAATTGTTAAAAAAGGTAAGATAAAATATTATGGAGTTAGTGTTGAAAAAGTATCTGAGGCCTTGGATGCTATTAAGTATCCAAATGTAAAGAGTATACAAATTATTTTTAATATATTTCGTCAGAAACCTAGTGAAATATTTTTTAAAGAAGCTAAAAAAAATAATGTTGCTATAATTGCTAGAGTACCCTTAGCAAGTGGATTACTTACCGGTAAAATGAATAGTAAATCTTCATTTCCTGAAAATGATCACAGAAATTATAATATAAATGGAGATTTTTTTGATGTTGGAGAAACATTTTCTGGTGTTAATTTTTCTAAAGGATTGGAAGCAGTTGAGGAATTAAAAAAAATAAAACCAGATGGTTTTTCATTAACAGATTTATCATTGAAGTGGATTTTATCTCATCCAGAGGTAACATTAGTTATACCAGGTGCTAAAAATAAAATCCAAGCAGAACTAAATGCTAAAGCATCTGATCTTAATGAAATAAATTCTTTAAAAAACAGTATTGCTGAAATCTATAATAATTATTTTAAGAAGGATGTACATTCTAATTGGTAAATTTATCAGATAAATTATATTTATAAAAAAACGGGTCTATGAGACCCGTTAATTAATTACAATTTTTTCCAAGGACCAAAATCTTTTTGATCACTTGAAAATTCATATGAAACAAATTCATCATCACTTACAATCCATCCGTCATGTCCTGGTGCTAAATAATAAGCGTCACCAGCTTTAAAATAATCTTCTGTTCCATCGTCATGCTTTACTTTCATTTCACCTTTAATAACCACTCCCACGTGACCAGCTTGACAGCTTTCAGTGCCAACAATTGGTTTTATACATGAACTCCAGCTCCAACCTGGTTGTAAAATAGTTTTACTCATTGTTACGTTACCAAGTTTTACTGTCGAAGAATGTGCTTTTTCAGGTGTTTTGATATCTCCATTTTCGAAAGATATTTTCATTAAATTAGACATTTTTTTAACTTTCACTAATATTTAATTTTTATGATTTAATGTTACATCACCAGTTTTAGTATCTACAACGTCAAAAGTATTTTCATTATTACTCATTCTTTTAGATCTGGCTGCGGATGCTCGTTCCATTGCATCATTATCAGCATATAAAGAAACTGCCATTACAGTTGTATCATTTGCACGTATTTGCAATAATTGTTCTGCCTCTGGAAATTCACTAGGTGCTTTTTCTGAATAATCTTCAATTGATTTATCAGCATCTTCTTTATTTTTAAAACTAATAGTTGTTATTCTTGCTACAGACATTTTTTCTCCTTTGAAATTTATTATCAATATTATATTATTAATTTCCAATGAAACTTAAAGATATTTCTCTTTTGTGAGGATTATATCTATGTTCAAAAAGATATATACCTTGCCAATTTCCAAGAATTAATTGTTTATTTTTAATAGGAATAGTTAAAGAAGTTTGAGTCAACATATATTTTATATGTGCTGGCATATCATCATTTCCTTCATATCCATGTGAGTACAAAGATGAGTCTTCAGGAACTAAATTTAGAAAAAATTTGTTAATATCATCAAGTACATCAGGGCTTGCATTTTCCATTATAGTTAGTGATGCGGATGTATGTTTAATAAATAAATTTAGATGACCTTGTTTAATAATATTTTTAGAAACCCAGTTATTAATATTCTCTGTAATTTCATACATTCCTTTTCCAGATGTGGAAAAGCATAATTCTTCAATAATATTTTTCATATTTTTAGTTAACTACAACTTGAACATTTACCAAAATGAAGTCGTGGCACTTAAAAGGAGAATTATTATAAAAAATAATGAAATAAATAAAAGAACTATTCTTATAATAAGTGCCACAAGTAATTTTTCTATTTGTAAATTCTGTTATAAAAAGGATATAATTAAGGAAACATTGTGATATGAGATTTTTTTTGTGGAAATAAATTGATTAAATTAACTATAATTGGCGCTGGAAGCGCAGTATTTACTAAAAATATTATTGTTGATTTACTTCATATATCATCATTTAAAAATATGCATATTTCCTTAATGGATATAGATGAAAAAAGGCTTAGATTAGCAAAAAATTTAATTGATGTAGTATCTAATAAACTAAATGCAAAACCCAATATAACTTTACATACAGATAGAAGAGAAGCACTTCATAATTCTGATTTTGTTCAAACAACTATTCAGGTTGGGGGATACAAACCCTCTACTAAAATAGATTTTGATATTCCAAAAAAATATGGACTAAAACAAACTATTGCTGACACATTGGGAATAGGGGGAATAATGAGAGGCTTAAGAACTATTCCAGTTTTATTAGATATTGGTAAAGATATAATGGAAGTTTGTCCAAATGCAATTTGGTTACAATATGTTAATCCAATGTGTTCTAACATGATTGCTATAAACAAATTATTTCCTGAATTAAAATCTTTAGGCTTATGTCATTCAGTTCAAGGAACTGCTGAAATGTTAGCAAATGATTTAAAAGAAAATATAAATGATATTGACTTTAAATGTGCAGGGATAAACCATATGGCATTTTTTCTTAAATTTGAAAAAAAAGATAAAGAAAAAAGAATAGATTTATATCCTAAACTTAAAAAGCTTGCAGATCAAATAGTTAATAATGAAATGCTATCTTCACGTAGTAAAAAAATATATTATGAGTCTGAAAAAATTCTTCATGAAAAAGTTCGTTATGAAATTTTAAGAAGATTCGGTTATTTTGTTACTGAGTCAAGTGAACACTTTGCTGAGTATGTTCCATGGTTTATTAAAAAAGATAGAAAAGACTTAATAGATAAATATAAAATTCCAATTGATGAATATATTGATAGATGTGAGCATAATATTAAAAAATGGCAGGAACTAGAAAAAGATATAACTCCTCTAAATAATGAACCACTTAAAAAAAGTAATGAATACGCTTCCTATATTATGGATGCATTTGCAAATAATAAAAAAATAACAATTAATGCGAATGTTATGAATAATAATTTTATTGGAAATTTGCCAAAAAATTCATGTGTAGAAGTTCCATGCGAAATAACGAATGAAGGTTTTTACCCTCAATCTATAGGGAATATACCAGAGCAACTTGCAGCTTTAATCCGAACTAATATAAATGTTCAAATCTTAACAGCTGAAGCAGCTACTACAAATAAAAAAGAACATATATATCACGCAGCATTACTAGACCCTTTAACTTCATCAGTTTTATCTATCGATGAGATCTATTCTATGACTGATGATTTATTAAATGCACATATGAATTTCTTACCACCGTATCATTAAAATGATTAAAAAAAATTATTCTTTACTCAAATGGATCGATACTAAAGATGATCAAGAAATAAATGAATTCAATAAAGCCATGAATTCATATTTAATGTTTAAATCTAACTCTTTAGAAATAACTGAAAATTTAATAATCAAAAATGAATCCTTTCAAGCTCCAAAAATTTTAAAAATTGTTTTGATTTTATTATCAAGAGATAAAATAAAAATAAAAATTGCAAAAAAAATTTTAAAAAATATTAATGTTTCTTATGTAAATGATTATTTTAAAGAATATCTAAAAGTTTTACAATTTTGGATTAATAACAATCTTCATGAAGCAATAAAAAATCTTCTAGAAATCATTAAAAAAAATCCTAAAGATATATTTGCAATACGATTATTTCATTTTAATAATATATTTATAGGAATGGATGATAAATTTCTGGAAAATCATGAAAAAATAATCAACGAATGGGATATTTTAGATGAATATTATAATTTGTTATTAGGTATGACTAGTTTTGCTAATGAAGAAAATAATAATTTAGAAAGAGCAAAATATTTAGCAAGTGAGTCTTTAAATTTATCAAAATCAGATTTATGGAGTTGGCATGCTCTAATTCATGTACATGATAATGAAATATTATCCGACGTAGAAAATAATAAATATTTCAATAATTTTGAGTGGAAAAATTATGGTCCTATAAAAAGACATATTTGGTGGCATTTAGCTTTATTTTATTTTTATCGAGGCGATTACAAAAAATCACTTACAATGTATGATAATTATGTTTTTGATAAAGACACTTTTTATTTAGATTTTTGTAACACTAGTTCTTTTTTGCTACGTCTGCATTATAAAGGAGTTGATGTAAAAAAAAGAATGGAAGATTTACTTCCAATTGCAAATTATTTCAAGGATCAAAATATATTACCTTTCATAGATTATCATTTAATTTTTTATTACAAATATATGAAAAATAATGACTATTTAGATAATATAGAAAATAATTTAAAATATTCATATTTAAAAACAAGTTTTAATAAAAATGTTAATGAATATTTAATACCCATAATCAAAAATATTAATGAAGATGAAATTTTAATAAATAAATCTTTAAATACTAGTTTTAAATATCTAGGTGGTAGCTTTGCTCAAAGAGAATTAATTTATTTTGATTTAATTGATAAAAATAATGATAAATTAAAATCTAATGTAATTGAAAATTTTTATAAAAGAAAAAAAAATGCAGTAAAATATGTATAATATTTTTAATGAGAAATTTGAACCATTTAAAATAAATAGAATTTCTTTTTTAAAAGATAATATTTTTTTCAGAGATATTAGAATAAATAATATCCAAATTTTAAAAATGATTTCATTTTTAGTAAGAGATAAAAATTGGAACAATTACAAACCTAAAATTCTGAATACAAATTTTTTAAATAATGAGGAAAATATTATTTTTACTTTTGATTTAGAATATGGAAATATAGAAAAATTAAATACGAAAAATGAAATTTTTTTTAATAATGACTCTATCGTAATAAAATCTAATGGTAAATTTAAAACTGATTTTTGGACAAATAGAATTGGTTACAATTTACTTATACCTCTAAAATATCATGTAGGAACAAATTTAAAAGTTAGGAAAGTAAATGATATTACACAAGAGTCTAATTTTCCTGATTTGATTTCACCTGGACAACCTTTTTTTAAATTTAATAAATTATCTTATAATATTAAAGATGAATTATTAATAAATATAGACTTTAAAGGTATTAATTTTGAAATGGAGGATCAACGCAATTGGGGTGATGCATCGTTTAAAATATATAGTGGCTCATTATTCGATCCATTTCCATATAAAGAAACTAAAAACTCTCCTTTTTTTCAAGAAATTAATATTTCTTTTACAGAAAGACAAATTCAATCATATAATAATTCCAAAGAAATAAATGAAATTAAATTAATTGAAGATAATGAGTATAAAATACCTGATATAGGGGTTAAAATAAATAATTTAAACGAATGGGATAAAAAATATAATTTAAATTTTAATTTTCTATATTACATATTTGATACTAGTGAACATAAAAATAATATTGATAAATTATTTATAAATAAGCCTATATTTTTAATTGCTTTAATTGATCATAAAATTGATCCATATATTGAGTTAAATAAAATACAAACTTTCATAAATAAATATAATATTAATCTTAGTAAAATCCTTGTTTGTCCAAAAATTTATCTTGGTAGTTTTCAACCGTCAGGTGAATGGCCAGATGTTTCAGATTTAAGTGTTTATTATAAATTGGCTAAGAAAATGTTTTTTAATTCTGAAATTGTATCTGGAATGGTAACAAATTTTACTGAGCTTAATAGAAAAAGACCTGATCAAAGTTTTGACATTGTGAACTTTTCTTTTACTCCATTAGTGCATGATGCTAGTGATTTTGGCGTGTTAGACTCATTAGAATCTATACAATATATACTAAAGTCTGTTAATAATTTTAATAATAATACATCACTACACATTGGACCTATTACTCTTGCCATGCACTTCAATCCATACGGTGAAAAATTAGTTAATAATGAAACTAATATTCCGATAGAAATGTCTAATAAAGACCCACGACATGATAGTTTATTTGGTTTAGCTTGGTCTACTGCTATGTTTACGGAATTAATAGACTCAAATACAAAGTATCTAACTTTCAATTCACTTTTTGGTTTTAATGGTATTCTTTCAAAAGAAACTAAAGAAAAAAGACCACTTTTTTTTTTAAATGAATTATTATTATTTTTTAAGGATTATAAAATTAAAAAAATAGAAAAAATTAATAATATTTATGGTCTTAAAGTATACAATAATAAAGATCATTACTTAGTTTTAGTTAATCTATCAAAGACTATAAAAAAAATAAATTTAAAAAATTTTATTATAAAAAAAATTTGTAAGATAAATGATAAAAATTTTTCTACAATTAAAGAAAACAAATTTAGCTTTTTAAATTTAGAAACTTATGATTTTGATGATAATATGCAACCATTAGAAATCAGACTAATGATTTTACAATGAAAAAACTTAAAGGTGCAATAATAGGCTGTGGTTTTTTTGCAGAAAATCATATTCTTGCTTGGAAAGAATTAAAGTATATTGAAATTATTGCAGTTTGTGATTTAAATAAAAAGAAGGCAATGAATTTTAAAAATCAATATAAAATACCATATTTTTATCAGTCTATTCAAACTATGTTGAAAAATCATAAATTAGATTTTGTTGATGTTGTTACAACAATGGAAACTCATTTAGATATATCTAGAATTTTAACAAAATTTAAAATACCTACATCGATACAAAAACCATTTGCACCAAATATCAATAATGCAAAAACAATAGTAAAACTGTATAAAAAAGCAAATACTCCATTAATGGTTCATGAAAATTTTAGATGGCAAACACCTTTAATTAAACTAAAAAAAATTATTAAAAAATATAATCTCTATAATCCAATTTATTCTAAAATATCTTTTCGCCACTCAAATCCTGTAGGATATACTAACCAAAAATATTTATATGATTTAAAAAAATATTTAATTTTAGATGTTGGAATACATTTGTATGATTTAAGCCGTTTTTTTATGGGAGAGCCATTAAGTGTATATACAGTTAATCAGAATACAAATAAAATTTTTAAAGGTGAGACAGCTTTTACTTCAATTGTAAGGAATAAAAATAAAAGTATAAGCATTATAGACGCATCAATATCTTCTATAAAAAAACCCGATAGATTTGCTCAAACTTTAGTGAATTTAGAATTTGAAAATGGATCTCTAGATTTAGATTATAACTATAAAATTACACTTCATAAAAAGAAAAATATAATTAAATTTAATGCTTCACCTAATAAATATAAATGGATATCAAAACCTTGGGATCAAATACAGGAAAGTGTTATCAATACCCATATTCATTTTATTGATTTTTTATTAAAGCATAAAGAACATGATACAAGTGGTAGTGATAATATCAAAAGTTTATCTTTGGTTTTTGCATCCTATAAATCTGATAAATTAAGAAAAGAAATAAAGTTAAAACAATAGATTATTTTCTTAATATTGATTTAAATAAATTAATGAATGATAAAAATATAATTTTAAATCTAAAAATACTTATAATAGAATGAGCTAAATATGTTAATGCAGCAGCTCTTAGTACTGTTTTACATTGTTTAATATTTTCTTTAGGAACATAATTTTTTAAAATTGGAAGCGCTCTTCTAAAACTTGCATCTAATTCAACTGGCAATGTTACTAAATGAATTAAAACATTTGTTGAGAGGAATCCCATAATAATTATTGCTGAAATAATTGTAATTAAAGGACTTTTGGTAAAACCAAATATTGATGGAAGTCCAATAATTATTAAAAATGAACCAATTTTTTGAAATGTTGATGTTTTTTCAATTAATAACTGTCTTATTTTTAAGGGTTTGTAATTTTCTTTATCTTGAATTGCATGACCTATTTCATGCGCAACTATTGAAATGCTAGTGATACTTTTTTTATTAATTTTATCTTCAGAAATATGAATTTTTTTTTCAATAGGGTTATAATGATCTATTTGTTTTATTGAATTTATAGAAATGTGAGTTAACTTTTGCTCTTCTAATATTTTATTACCAAATTCCTTACCAGTAAATGGCATATTAGGTATAACTACATTATATTTTTTCAATACATAATTTACCCATAAACTTGGTAAAAATAGTAATACAAAAGGTAAAGAATATATAAATATTTTAAACACTCTTCTAAAATAGTAAGTAATTGATTAGAATTCAATTTTTATTAATTATTTTTTAAAATATATTATTAGGATATTTCAATTAAAGGGAATTTTATTGATTTAATTATGCAGATTTTCTTTAATCCAAAAGTGTTAGATAAATTTTTATATTTTTGTTTTTTTGGCAAATTAATAGTTTTAAAATGAATATTATCGTGTCCAAACATAGTTTTTTGACCATTTATTTCATAAAATCTTTTATATATACTTGATTTTCTTCTTATAACCATATTTTAAAAATCAGTTTAACATTAAAGATTTTAAAAAATCTAAATTTTCTATTAATCTTCTTAATTCTTCTGGCTCTATTCCTTTTAAATTTTCTTTAAATAAATTTTGATAATCTAATGTATCTATACGATCAGTATATATTTCTTTTAAGGATATGGTATTAGAGTTATCATAATCATAATTTCCTATTAAAATTTTTGATATTGCTGGAAAAATTAATGAAGTTGTAGTGTATGTGGCAAAACCTATTTCTCTATCTTCTTCAAGTTTTTTATCTATAAAAGTGAAGTATATAACTATCCTTGCTGCACGGGTTAATTCAGCTACAGATAATTCTTTATCTTGAGATACATCAAGAAAATTAAAAGTTTCATTTATACAATTTGCTGGATTATTATCATTGTTACATGTTTCAATTAATTGAGAATTCATTAAATTTATTATTTCTCCGTAAATAATTTGATACATACTTGGTATTGACTCACATTTTTCATAAGATGAGTATTCTGATGTATTTAGAAAAGAATAATCAATTCCATCCCATCCTTCTGGCTGTGTAACTTCTAGTAAATTATCCCCATCCTTTTTAAGAAAATAATAATAGCTAGCATCCAACTCACCCCATTTATATGCAATCCAATCTTGTACTTTAGATGTTTTAGAAATGTTAAAACCAACATATGCTTCGTCAATCCACATACTTGTATTATTTGATATAATAAATACTTGATATTCTGCATTGCAATCATCACTCCAAATACCTTGCATATCTTTTGGAAAATTGTCTTCAAAAATTAATTCTGCATTAAGATTAAATGGGAATAATAAAACAATAACGAAAATGAACTTCACTATACTATTCTTCATATGCCATAACTCTTATTACATCTCCGTATATAATGACAACTCTTTGACCATTTGGAAGGGCGATATCATCACCTTGCACAAAGGCTTTTTCTTGATCATTTTGGCAATTAGTAATGTCATTACCACATTTATCAATATTCACTATATATTGAAAGCCATCATGATTGCCTAATTTTGCTTGAATTACTGATCCTAATGCAGCACCACCAATAGTTGAGAAAACTAATGCTATATCTTGACATTTTGTCCCTAAAACTTCTTCTTCACCACAAATTTGAGTAGCTAGCAATCCTCCAATCATAGCTCCAGCCGTAGGACCAACCCAATCACTTTCTCCTTCTATTTTCACGGGAAGGGCAGCTTTAATTGTTCCATATTCAATATTAGTTACTTTTTGAGCATCTGATTTTTTAACTATGTTTGGAGATGTTGTATTACATGAGAATAATGAGAGGCTTAAAATTATTGGTAAGATTAAGAATTTTATTATTTTGATCATAATTTCATAAATATTATAAATTAAAATTGTCTAAAATATGCAATTAATTTTAAATAAATTATATAAATTAATTAATAACTACCTATTTATTATTTAATGAAAAGCCTTTTTTTAATCTTAGGAAATCAACTATTTCCTCAAAAATATTTAAAACCATTTAAAGATTCAACTTTCTTAATGATGGAAGATTATGGACTATGCACCTTTCAGAGACACCATAAATTCAAACTAATCTTATTCTTATCATCAATGAGGTCTTATGCAGATGAATTAAAAAAGAATAAATTTAAAATTAATTACTATAATTTAAATAAAGATTTTAATATACCTTATGAAAAAAAATTAGAAAAATTTATAAATAAAAATCAAATAAATGAATTAATATCTTTTGAAATTGAAGATAAATTTTTTGAAAAAAAAATAATATTATTAACAAAAAAATTAAAAATTAATTGGAAGATAATTACTTCTCCAATGTTTTTAAACACAAGAGAAGATTTTAAAAACTACCTTTCAAAAACAAAAAAACCATTGATGGCTAATTTCTATAAAATAGCTAGAGAAAAAACAGATATATTGATGGATAAGGGTAAGCCAAAAGGGGGGAAGTGGAGTTTTGATAATGATAATCGAAAAAAATTACCATCATCAATTAAGATACCTAATATGCTAAAAGTAAATGAAACAATACATACAAAAAAATTAAAAAAAGAAATTAAAAACCTTTTTCCAAAGCATCCTGGAGATGTTAATGATTTCTGGTTACCTACAAATTATTCAGATGCTATAAAATGGCTTGATCATTTTATTCAAAAAAAATTCAACTTATTCGGTGATTATGAAGATGCACTAGATGTAAATAATAATTTTTTATTTCATAGTGCATTAAGTCCACTTATTAATTTAGGTCTATTAACTCCAGAGATTATTATTGAACGAATTAAAAAAGTAGAAAGTAAAATAAAAATAAACTCTTATGAAGGATATGTAAGACAATTAATTGGTTGGAGAGAATTTATTAGAGGTATTTATCAAAACTATGACAAACAATTAGAGAATAATAATTTTTTCAATCATAAAAACTCTCTAACCAAAAGTTGGTATGATGGAAATACAGGACTTTATCCACTTGATCACAGTATTTCAAATGCAGTTAAGTATGGATATTCTCATCATATTGAGCGTTTAATGATTATAAGTAATATAATGAATTTATGCGAGATTGAACCAAAGCAAGTCTATAATTGGTTTATGGAAATCTATACTGATAGCTCAGATTGGGTAATGAGCCCAAATGTATACGGAATGGGACTTTTTTCAGATGGAGGTATATTTAGTACTAAACCATATATTTGTGGTTCAAGTTATTTTATGAAAATGTTTAATTTTAAAAAAGGAGCGTGGAACGAAATTATGGATGGTTTGTATTGGCGTTTTATAAATAAAAATAGAAAATTTTTCCAAAAAAACCCAAGATTAAATATGATGGTTGTGATCTACGATAAGATGAAAGTTGACCGAAAAAATAATATAATAAAAAAAGCAAATCAATTTATTCGTGATAATACAACTT
>MDSW01060533.1_pt1 | contig 14128 bp, 13 predicted proteins | sample 811171 | NCBI WGS metagenome assembly MDSW01 (sample SAMN05326641, study PRJNA326480) | marine metagenome | isolation source: seawater | place: Atlantic Ocean: North West | collected 2012 | reverse complement strand
TTTTAAAAACTATTGGAAAAGGATCAAATAGAAAAACAAATATAAGAAGTTTTTTCTGGACATTGAAGGCAGGTATAAGACCTATACCAAACCAAATTATTGGATTTCCAAACGAAGATTTTGATTCATTAAGGATGCAGATGAAAGCTTGGGATGACCTAGGTATTGTAACCAAACCTCATTTTGCAACAGCTTACCCGGGCTCACTTTGGTTTACTGAATACAGAGATGAAATATTGAGTCAATATAAAGGCCAAGGGCAAAAACAGGGTCTATATGATGATCTAGAAGCATATATTATAGATCTTGGAGACGCATCAAGAGTTTCAGGTGTGATATCAAAAAATTTTAATGCCGTTGAATTGGTTGGTCTTAGGGAGATGATGCTACACAGGCAATATGATAAAATTGACCAATACGAACAGGAATGGAGAAGAAAACATAACATTAAAGATGGAGAACCATCAACTTTAATAAAAAATAAAGTTAGTAACCTAAGAAAAATTGAAGTAGCTTAATTAATTCTTAATATAATTTTTTGCAATTTTAAAATCTTCCAAAGTATCGATATCTACTGATGATTTTTTATCCATCAAATAAAATATCGTCTTATTTGTATAAAAATTCTGAATACTTCTAAATCGCGATATAAATATTCCACCATTTGGAAGATAAACTTTATTATTATTTTGTCTTCTCAAGGAATTATTTTGATTAAACGCAAATTTAACATAATTATTTTTTCTTTTTAAAATCCAAAAATTTTTTTTATTTAGCTCATAAACAGATATTAATGTTTTGCAAATTTTTATATTTCTTTTAAAAAGTTTAATTGAATTATCAATATGATGAGATTTTCTAAATGGAGATGATCCTTGTAAAAGCACAATCAAGTCAAATTTATAGTTTTTTTGTTTAAGCCATTTTACAGAATGTTTTATTACATCATATACTGAACTATTATCTCTAGAATACTTAACTGGCCTAATAAATGGAGCATGAATTTTATATTTTTTAGAAATACTTATAATTTCTTTTGAATCTGTACTCAAAATACAGTGGTCTAAAAGCTTAGATTTTTTTGCTGCTGCGAAAGTCCATTCAATACATTTTTTATCTCCCAGTTTAAGTGAATGTTTATTTTTTAAACCTTTAGAATTCTTTCTAGCAACTATAAGACCTAGAGTTTTTAATTTTTTCATTTACTTAATTTTTATAAGAGAATAATTTTTAATAAAGTTGATTTTAAGAATTCCTTCAATAACAAGTGAGAATAAAATAGTAGAAACTAAAGTATTACCAAAAAATGGTATTGCTAGCATATAGCACATTACGAGACCATTAAATGTATATCCGTAAGATCCAAGAATCCATACACCAAAGTTTGTTACTAAAAAAAATATGAAGGCACTAATTATAGCACCTGATATTCTCGATAAAAAACTATTTATGAAAAATTTAGATAAATATCCAATTAAAATAACGCTTCCCCAAGTAAACAGCGTTAAGCTATGAAAACCTATAAATAAATCTGTTATTAAAAAACATAACATTAATATAAAAATATACTTAAAACCAAAAACTGCGGGAATATAAAAACTTAATGCAATTAAACTAGTAAAATTTGGGGGATGAGGGATAAATCTACTAACAGCTAAAGCTATAAAAATTCCTAGAGATACTTTTAAAAAATCCATAAGTTCAACATATTAAAAATTTTTGGTTAATCCAAATCTAAAATTTCTTCCAACTTGAGAATACCCATAAGGACGTTGATATTTTTCATCAAGCAAATTAGTAATATTTAGAGTAAATATACCATACTTTGTATTTTTAGATAAATTCATATTCATTATATCAGTACTATCAACTTTTTTAATTGTTGGAGCATAATCAAATACTTTTCCATAATGTTTATAATTATAATTAAAAATTAATGGACCAAATATTTTATTATTAAAACTTTTTGTATAATTTATTCCATATGTGGAGTCTGGCCTGTTTAATTGATGATCTCCATTTACCTTTTTGCTAGATGATATTGTATTAAAAATTGAAAACGATTGATTTTTACCTTTAAATATTATTTTATTTTCTATACCTTTTTGCTTTAAATTTGACTTGGAATTTGTATATCCAGTTCCATCTTTAAAGCTACTGTCGTAAAGTAATGCATCCTTAATATAACTCTTATAAAATGTATTTTCAAAAAATAAACTATCTGAAAAAGAGTAGGTAAAACTTAACTCATTGCTTTCACTTTTTTCAGGTTTTGCATCAGGATTTGCTACATGTTTATAAGAATTATTTAAGCCATTATTACCATAAAGTTCGTATAAACTTGGATTTCTTAAGCCAGTGGAGTGAGTTAAACCGAATATAAACTTATCTTTTTTATGGAAAAAATTAATTTTATAAGTTGGGTTTAGATTAGTAGTTCTATGGTTATCAGCTCTACCATAAAAAGAAAATATTGAATTATCTGAGTATTTATATCCAGTATTTGCGTATAGGCCAATATTACTTACATATCCTTTCGCTGAGGGAGTTGACCATGATCCGTTATCTGTGAATTCCGCTGAATCATATTTGTACTCTGCTCCATAACTAAAAGATAATTTGTTTTTTGGTTTTAAATTTCTTTCTGCTTTAAGTACTGCAGAATTGCTATCATACTCATCAAAATAACCGCCTTCATCATATTCTCGGTCATAATTGGTTATATGGAATGTTAGCAAATCATTTGAATTCTTGGTAATTCTATTAAAACTTGTTTGTATAACATTCATTTTATCATTAGCGTATCCAGATGGATCACTTGAGCTAGCATCATAATGTGTTTTAGTTTTTCTAGAATAAATTGTAGAATTAAATCTTAAATTGTCTGTTATCCATTTTTCAGAAATCAGATTTAATTGATGATTTTTTGATCCGTCTTCCTCTAAACTTGAAGCACCGCTGTGCCGCGAGCTTCCATTTTTAGAATTTGTTGTACTACCTTTAAAATTTACATGCCAACCGTTATCAAAAATTTTTGTATAGTTTGAATTGATTGAATTATTTTTTCCATCAAATCCATTTAAGGAAAATTTATTAGTATAATCAATAGATGTAACAAAATTTATAGCTCCGCCTATTGCTGAAGGGCCAAAGTGGGAACCACTAGGTCCTTTATAAATCTCTATTTTTTGTAATGTTTGGACGAAATCTTGACCAAAGTTATGAAGTCCTTGTGTAGTTGATTGATCATTAATTGGAATGCCATTTAATAGAACTAAGGTGTGATTTGAATTAGTTCCTCTTAGAAATAGAGACGTAAGCTGTCCTCTCTGACCGTTTTGTTTTAGGTCTAATCCATCTATAGAACTTAAAATGTCCACAACATCAATTGCACCACTTTGTTCAATCTGACTTTTACTTATAGTAATTTTGTTGACACCTTGCTCCGAAAATGAAGAAGTGTTTGGAGTTTTTTTAATTACTATACACGGGATTTCAGTTTTTTTACCCCAATATTCACATTTTTGAGTTTCTTTTGAGTAAGTTTCTTTAAATGTAAAGAGAACCAAATAAATAATAAAAATTATTCTTAGCATAAACACCTTTTTTTTGTGCCTCTGCTAATTTTTCATTGTAGAACTAGACTTTTCCTGGCCTTCATTCAACAAAGGACTTTACCGGGTGGCGCTCGGACTTGAAAAAAATTCTTACCGTTGCAGGAACAGTCAATGATTTACACATTGTTTCCCACCATGCATTTCGGTATAACAACTCTTAATCATTTATAAAAATAAGTCAATGCTAAAAATCAAGGGTATCTGGTTATATGGTCTAGCCGGAAGTGGAAAAACATTTGCAAGTTCTTTTTTAAAAAAGAAAAAAAAAAATTCATTTATTATCGATGGTGACAGAGTAAGAGAGACACTAAGTAAAGATTTAAATTACGATCTAAAGAATAGAATTATTCAGATCAATAGATTATATAATGTAGCAATTTTAGTTCTGGATAATGGATATTTTCCAATTATTTCATCAGTATATATGAATAATAATATTATTAAAAAATTAAAAAAAAAAAAAATTATATGTATTAAAATTAATAGAAATAATAAATCTATTAAGAAAATAAGACCAATATATCAAAAATCCAAGAATGTTGTTGGTAAAGATATTTTTTATAAAAATATAAAACACAAGGAAATAATCAATAAAAATAAAAAAGAATTATGTCGATCATTGATGAAATTGATAAATTTAAAACCGACCAAAAGTATCTAATTGATTATTCAAATTTAAAAGATGGTTTTATCAAATATCAGAAAAATTTTTCTGATAAAAAACTTTTTTTTAAATTTTTAAAAAAAAAATATATGGGAGTACCATTATTATTACCAGTCAATTTGAAATATTTCAATTATGGAAAAAAAAATTTTAGTTTAAATAAAGATCATCTAAGAAGATTGTTTAATGTAAAAAAAAAAATATATAATCCTTTAATACAGTATCAAATTTATGGAAATAAATTTACTTCAAATGCAAATCTAAAGAGAAAATATTCTAATTTAGTAAAAAGAATTTCACTTTTTAATAAGAAATCTTATGAAAATATTAAAAAAATTAAAAATAAAAAAGTTATTGCATTTCAAACAAGAAATATACCACACCTAGGCCATGAAAAAATAATTAAACATTATTTAAGTAAAAATTATACCGTAGTAGTGAATCCTTTATTAGGTCCAAAAAAAAAAGGTGATATAAAATCAAAATATTTAATAAAATTTTATCTTTATCTTAAAAAAAAATATAAAAATAAAAATTTATATATAGAACCTATAATTGTTAACATGTTTTATGCTGGCCCCAGGGAAGCAATGCACCATGCAAATGTAAGACAAATGTTTGGTTTTAGATATTTTATAATTGGCAGAGACCACGCTGGAGCTGAAAACGCTTATAATAAAGATATGGCTATCAAATATGCTAAAAAATATAGAAAAAAATTTAAAATTAAACTAAATTTGTTACAAGGAAGTTATTATTGTTCTAAATGTGATAAAATTATTTTATTTGAAAACTGTATTAATAATCATAAAAGATATTTAAAAGATATATCGGGATCAAAATTTAGAGATTGTATGAACAAAAAAAAACTATTTAAGTTTGCTGATAAGAAATTACAAATGTTTATGTTTAAACAGAAAAAAAATATATTTTATTAAAATGGCCTATAAACAATTCAAACACAAACTATCAGAGGTGTATTGGTGTAAAAACTGTTTAAATATGTCTACCAGACCAAGAATAAAATTTGATAAAAAAGGTTATTGTAATGCGTGTATTTGGATGGAGGAAAAAAAGAAAGTTAATTGGAAAAAAAAACAAAAAGATTTTAGAAAATTATTAAATAAATTTAAATCAAAAGATGGATATGATTGTATTGTTCCAGTGAGCGGAGGTAAAGATGGATCTTATATTTGTCATACTCTTAAAACAAAGTATGGAGTTAATCCTCTAGCTGTAACAGTAAGAGCTCCTATAGAACTTGGCCTAGGAATAGAAAATTTGCATAACTTTGTTAATAAAGGATATAACCATATTCACATCACTCCAGACAGAAACGTAATGCAGCAATTAGACAAATTGGGCTTTATAAATCAAGGATTTGCATATTTTGGTTGGTATGTAGCTATATTTACCGCAATAACAAATCTTGCTTGCAGAATGGGAGTCAAATTAATTATTTATGCAGAGGATGGAGAAATTGAATATGGAGGAAAAAGATATCTAGACAAAAAAATGCTTTTTGATGTTGAGCATCAAACTAAAATTTTTTTTGAAGGTGGCTATTATGATTATATTAAAAAAGTTAAGGCTAGCCCTTCCGAAATGTTTTTTTATAAATATCCTCCTCAAAAAATGTTAAAAAATATTAAATATGTTTTTTTCTCTCATTTTCACCCATGGGATTCATATAAAAATTATTTAGTAGCAAAAAAATATTGTGGATTAAAAGAATTAGATCATACTTCTCAAGGTACATTTACAAATTTTGCTCAAAATGACCAATCTTTATACCTTCTTCATTGTTATTTAATGTATTTAAAATTTGGATTCGGTAGAGCAACACAGGATGCTGGTATTGAAATTAGAAGAGGAGCAATTTCAAGAGAACAAGCTATAAATTTAGTTAATCTTTACGATGGACAATTTCCAGAAGAATATATTAAAGATTACTTAAGGTATTATAACATTTCTAAAAAAAAATTTTACCAAACGCTTAATAAATTCTGCAATAGAAATCTTTTTGATTTTCAAAACAATAAATTCATTCCAAAATTTAAAATAAAGTAATGATAAAAATTACTATAATTGATTATGGATCAGGAAATCTATTTTCGATTAAAAATGCATTAGAATATTTGGGATATAAAGCTGAAATTACAGACTCTCCCAAAGTAATTGCAAAATCTAAAATTTGTATACTTCCTGGGGTAGGAGCTTTTGATGCTTCAATTAAAATTATAAAAAAAAAAAAAATTTTTGACTCGGTTTGTGAGGTATATGATAAAAAAAATAAAATTCTTGGGATTTGTTTGGGTATGCAATTATTATGTCAATCGTCTACTGAAAATGTTTTTTCTAAAGGATTTAATTTTGTAAGTTTAAAAGTAGATAAATTTAAAAAAAAAAAAAATTTTAAATATCCACATGTAGGTTTCAATAGTATTTCAAATAATAAAAATATGAGATTATTAAAATCTTTGCCAAGTAATCCAGATTTTTATTTTGATCATTCTTTAAAAACCTCAATAACACATAGAATAGATGTAGAAACCTCCATCACAAATTATGGAGAAAATTTTGTCTCATGTTTTGAAAAAGAAAATATTTTTGGTACCCAATTTCATCCAGAAAAAAGTAAAACTAACGGCTTACAACTTCTTTCAAATTTTATTAAATGTTAAAAAAAAGAATAATTTTTACACTATTGTACTGCGAGGGTTATTTTGTTTTAAGTCGAAATTTTAACTTACAAAAAATTGGAAATTACGAATGGTTAATTAAAAACTATAATTTTAATAATATTTATAAATTTATTGATGAATTGGTTGTTTTAAATGTTAGTAGAGAAAAGAATTTAAAAACATTTAATAATTATTGTGATATTTTAAAAAAAATATCTAAAACATGTTTTTTTCCTATATCAGGTGGAGGTGGTGTAGAAACATTAGAAATGGCAAAAAGAATTTTTAATTCTGGATGTGAAAAGATTGTATTAAATTCTAATTTTATACAGAATAAAAAATTGGTAGAAAAAGTAAAATATAACTATGGAGCTCAAAGTATTATATGCTCTATAGATTTAAAAAACGAAAAAAAAAAATATAATATATTTTATTCTAATGGAAAAAAAATATTTAACAAAAATTTCCAAGAATATTTGAAAGAGGTAAATAAGTTTGGCATCGGTGAAGTTATGATAAACTCAATAGATAGAGATGGAACTGGTCATGGTCTTGATATAAATATTTTAAAATCTGTACCGAAAAATTTTAATATTCCTATAATATTTACTGGGGGAGCTGGACATGGAGATCACTTTATAGAAGCCTTGCAGGATAGCAGAATAAACGCAGTTGCTACTGCAAATTTATTAAATTTTCTTGGCAATGGCCTAGAAATTTCTAGAAAGAAAGTAGAAAAAAAAATTAATTTACCTATTTGGTTATAATGAAAATATTTTATTCAAAAAAAATATTAGGTGATTTTGCAAAAATAAAGAAAAGTTTACAGGACAAAAATGCAAGTTTATTAAAAGAGGTATTATCAATTAACAAGACTTACCTAAAACAAATCAGAAGAAAAAATTGTAAAAACTGCCTTAAACCTATAAAAAAGGTTTCTTTCTCATCATTTGGTGTATCTTATTCGCTTTGCAAAGTTTGTAACCATATTAATGGTTTAAATGAGGATACTGATGAATTTTTAAATTATCTTTATTATTCAGACCAAAAGAGTGGAAAGATTGATTATGCAAAAAGATATCTAGAAGATTTTAAAATTAAAGTAAAAAATATTTACTTGCCTAAAGCTAAATTTCTAAAAAAAATTATTAAAAAAAAAAATATAAAATTGCTTGATTTGGGTTGTGGAGGAGGCCATTTTTTAAAAGCATGTGAAAGTTTAAATATTAAGGGAATAGGTTATGACTCAAATAAAAAATTAGTTAATCTTGCAAATAAAAAATTAAAAAAAAATAAAGTTAACTTTGCGAAAATAGAAGATATCAATGATATTATTTTAAATAGCAAGGGTGATTGTATATCATTAATTTCTGTATTGGAGCATATTCAAAATCCTTCAGATTTTTTTAAGATCTTTAAAAAATCGAGTTTTAAGTATATTTACATATCTATACCTTTATTCAGCCTTACATCTTTATTAGAGCATTCTTTTAAAAATGTTTTTCCAAGAAATCTATATGGGCCTCATACTCATATGTATACAAAAGAGTCCATTTATTACATTATTAAAAAGAACAACCTTAAAATTGCTGGTGAATGGTGGTTTGGCTCTGATTTCAGTGATCTTTCTAGGTCATTAATTACAACATCTAAATCTAAATATAGTGCAGATTATAAATTTTTATTTAATAAATTTCTTTATAAACATATCGACAAATTGCAATCAGTGTTAGATAAAGAAAAAATGTCATCTGATTTGCAAATAATAATAAAAAAATAATTATGACCAAAATATTAGCAACAATAGGACCAGAGTCATGTAAAAAAAGTGATATAATTAAAATATCAAAATTTACCAATACACTTAGATTAAATCTTTCACATTCAAGCTTAAGTTGGCATAAAAAAATTTGTGATAAAATAAAAAAAATTAACAAAAATATTACAATTCTTGTGGATCTACCTGGTATTAAACCAAGAACGAACAATAAAAAAATTATTTCAATAAAGAAAAGTCAAAAAATTTTTTTTTCATCAAATAAAAAGATTTATTCTCGAAGGTATCAAAATATTTTTTTGACTAATAAAATCCCAAAAATAAAAAAAAAAAATAAAGTATTTTTCTTTAAGTGATGGAAAATATGTTTTTAAAATTGTTAAGAAAAACCCTAAATTTATACTGGGTGTTTCAACTGTAAATTTTAATTTGTATCCAAAACAAGGTTTTAATATACCTGAATCTTTTTATAATTCTGAAGAACAATTTAAGCTATATAAAAAAACTATTAAAGCTATTAAAAATATTAAGTATGACGCTGTAGGATTAAGTTATATTCAAGATACTAAAATAATAAAAAAAATAAAAAAAATTATTCCAGACAAAATAATTGTATCAAAAATTGAAAATAGTTTAGGTTACAAAAATTCAAGTAGCATTATTAAATTCTCAGAGGCAATTATGCTAGACAGAGGCGATCTTTATGCAGAAATAGGACCTCAAAAATTTTTTAGGGCAATTGAAGATATTTCAATAGAAACAAAAAAAAATAGAAAAATATTGATTATGGCAACTGAAAACTTGGAGTCTATGATCTTAACAAATGTGCCAACAAAAAATGATATTATAGCATTAGGTCATTCTAAGAAATTAAATGTTGATATGATTATGCTTTCTGCAGAAACAGCAATGAACAAAGGTTATTTATCAATTCTCAAATGGTTATCTAATTATTTAAAAGAAAAAAAAATAAAAGTTAAAAAATATATAAAGTATGATTTATTTTGGGATACAATTTCTAAGCTAGACAATTTTCCTTTAGTAATTTTCTCAAAAAAAGGATTTGCACTTAACTATCTAACAAACATACCAAATATTCAAAAAGTTTTTCTTTTTACAGCAAATAAAAAAATACATTTATTAAACAATATGAAATCAAATATTAAATCTTTTTTATTAGAAAATTTTGAAAGAAGAGATAATAATTCAGTAATCATTAAACAAGTAAGCAAATATAAGAAATTAATATTTGAGAATAGTGACTTTGCTTATCTTATTTCTATATTTAACCCAAAACATGGTTCAAGAGCTAACTCAATAACTTTTATTTCAAAAAAAGATTTAAAATAATGAAATTTGATAATCATTCTTGTTACGTAAAAAATATAGTTTTTATAGATGGTGTTTCTAGAGTTGGTAAAACTGCTTTATCATCAATTATGACTATATATAAAAAATCAGAAGTTCTTCAATTTTGTCATCCATTAGAACATATTCTTCCAGCTTATTCTCTAAATCATATTTCTAAATCTTTTTCAAAAAGCTATATAAATACTTATTTTAACGAAGCAATATATAATACTTTTATTAACAGGAACCTTAATACTAGGGAAAATGAACTTACAAGCATCTACTCTCATCATGGTACTAAAAATTACAAAAAAAGGTTACTTAGCAGTGATGGAGAGAATGTTGTTAAAAGACTCAATAAAACAAAAAATTTTTTTCCATTTATGTCCCACGATCTTATGGTTAACTACTTTAAATTAAAGGACTTTAAATTAAATTTTAAATTAATTGAAATATATAGAAACCCAGTAGATACAGTAATGTCATGGTACAATAGAGGATGGGGAACAAGATTTATAAATGACTCAAAATCTTGGACCTTAAGTTTAAATTATAAATCAAAATTAGTTCCTTGGTATTCTGCGGGTTATGAAAATAAATATCTTAAATCAACAGCACTCGAAAGATGTGTTTTAAATGTAGTGGATCTTACACAAAGGTCTATCTATAACCATCGAAAAGTCGGAAAAAATAAAAAAATTTTTGTAATCACTTTTGAAAATTTGCTTAAGAATACAAACATAACTACAAAAAAATTAAAAAAATTTTTAAATAGTGCTTTTATAAAAGATCCTCAAAAATATTTAAAAAAAGCTAGATTGCCTAGAACATATGATTATAGCAAAACTATCAGAAACAAAAATTATCTAAGAAAAAAAATTGATCCTAAATTATTTCAAAAGCTTGACAAATTAGAAAAAGCTTATGTTAAAAATGTTTATGGGATTAAAATAAATTAGATTTAAAAAAGTGAAATTTTCAAAAAATTTAAAAATTTGCGTATTACAAACCTCAATATATTTTGGTTTTGAAAAATCAATTTTTTTGCTAGATAAAATATTAAAAAAAAAATTTAAAAATATTAAATATGTAGTTTTTTCAAATAAAGTGTTTGAAAACAATAATAGAATTTTTAAAAAAAATAAAATATTTAAAAAATTTCCTTCTACTTTTTCTGGATTTCGTGAAAATCTAAGAAATGAACCTGAATTTAAAAAAAGGAAAGTTGTATGGTGTTATTCTTGGGAAGATATAAAAGATCAAGTTAAAGGATCAGATATAGTTATTGCTGGCTCAAATAGAAATAATGAAAGACTTGCTAAATACTGTAAAGTAAACTCAATTTTTTTGGCAATACATAAAAATCCTGCTTCATTAGATCCCGACTCTAATGTAGTTCCTGATTTGTATTTACTTAACAACAGAGATTTTTTAAACAGATTAAAAAAATTTAAATATTTTTCTAAAAATGATTATTCAAAAAAAATTAAAGTTTTAGGTTCTCTACAATATTCATATTTATTGAAATGCTTTCATACTAAATCAAATTTTTTTTTTAAAAAATACGATTTAAATAAAAATAAAAAGTTAATTATTCTTTATGGAGAAGGTCCTCAATTTTTTAACAATGAATATATTAATAAAATAAAAGAGATTAATAAAATATTTAAAAAAAGTTCTTTTCAACTTATTTACAAACCTCACCCAAGCGAGTATTCAAATAGAAAAAAATATTACAGTAAAAGTTCTTCAGAATTTATAAAAAATAATCTTCCTATTTGTAAGGATAAAGACTATCCAAGTGCTTTAAAATTTGCTTATGCAGGTTTATCATTTTTTGGTTCAATAAGTTATGAATTAAACCTTTTTAAAAAGCCCATTATTTATGTAGATAGACTAAAGTTTTATTATAAATTAGCTAAAGTAACACCAAAAAATAAACTAAGTTATAACACAAAATTATCGCTTCATTCGTTTAAGGAAATAGTTAAAAATGATGCTCATAAAGAATTAAAGAAAACAAAATGGTATTCTACCTGCCCATCAGAGATGTACAAAGTTTTTTATGGTTTGGATACTGATTTAACGAATTTATATAAAGCTTTAAAAAATCTAAAAAATTTAAAACTTGCAGAGAAAAATAATAAAAATATTTACAAAAAAGTTGGTCAAATAAATATAAATTTAGAAAAACAAATGATTAATCTTATAGTAAAAAAATATTTACAAAGAAAAAAAAGTATTACATCAATGTACTTTAATTTTATATATTATAATTTTATTTATTTTTTAAAATATTTAGCAGACATAGGTCAAAAAAAATTAAGAGTTATTAAATGAAAGATTTAAAATTATTATTTTCTATTAGTAAAAACTTTATAAGTGATATTTGGTATATTTTATTTTTTGTATTTTTATTTTCTTTATCGATTAGTTTTTTTACAATTCTTCAACCATTACTTTTTGCATCTATGGTTAATTCCCTAATGCCAAATTTTGATTTCACAAACCTTTTTCAAGTTCCACAAATTGAAAATTTAAATAAATTTAAAATATTTGATTTAAATAATATAGGAGAAAATTTTTTTTTATTTTTCTCGAATAATGTTTTTGAAGATGAACCAACAACTTTAGAATTTCTTTACTTTGTAATTCCTGTATTTGTAGTAATTGTTTTTTTTATAGCTATTTTAAATTTTTTTTCTAAATCTTTGGTACACTATGCAAATGCTAAGTTAATATTTAGCATGAGAAAAAAGCTTTTCAGTAAACTTATTGATTTAGATTTTAAATATTATAAAATTTTTAGCTCCGGTGAAGTTATTTCAAGAATTATTCAAGATACCAGACAAGTTTCATTGCAAATATTACCAATTTACCATACTTTTTTTACAAATTCTTTTCTAATAATTTTTTATTTTATACTTCTTATTAACACAAATCTAAAGATTACAGTTGTTAGTATTGTAATTATATTTTCTCAATTTTTAGCAATATATTTACTTAGAAATTTCATAAAAAAATTATATTCAAATTTTGTAAATAGTTCAGCAGGTGTTCTTTCAAATTTGGCAGAAGTCTTCTCTGCGATTAAAGTTATCAAAATATTTCAAAATAAAAAATATCATCAGCAGAAAACAGAAAAATTAATGGATAAAGAAAAAAAATATGAATTTTTGTCATCTTCTTTAAGTGATGGTGTCGAGCAAATTACAGTTATTTTAACCGCAGTAACAACTGTAGCTATAATATTTTTACTTTTCAGGGAAATTAATAGTGGCACAATGTCGGTTGAAGGAGCGTTAATGTATTTGGTAATAGGTCGAATGATGATAACACCCGCACTAAGATTTATTAATTTGTATACAAGCATATTGATAGTTTCTTCAACATACAAAAAAATTGAATATTATCAAAATTTACCAAATCAAATTATTGATGGTCAGTCAGAAAAAATAAGTTTTAAAAAGTGTATCAAAATTAAGAATGTAAAATTTAGCTACAATGACAAAGATTATTTCGATTTTGATGACTTAATAATAAATAAAGGAGATAAAATAGGACTTATAGGTGTAAATGGAAGTGGCAAGACAACGCTCATCGATTTAATATTAAGATTAATTTATCCAAATTCAGGCGAGATAACTTTAGATGATAAAAAAATAAATGAATTTAAAATTAAATCTTTTCATTCATTATTTGGGGTTGTTCCGCAAGATCCATATCTATTTAATGACACAATTAAAAATAATATAGTATTTGGTAGACAAAACATCACTGATGATCAAATTAATAATTCATTAATTTTATCAAATTCAACTAACTTGATTTCAAAAAAATCATCAGGTTTGGACTATATTATAGGTGAGAAAGGAACAAATTTGTCAGGAGGTGAAAAGCAAAAAATCGCAATTTCTAGAGCTTTGTTAACTGATCCACAAATCATTATTTTTGATGAGGCGATGAGTTCAGTAGATAGTCAAAATGCTAAATTTATTAATGAAAATTTTAACGAATTATTTAAAAATAAGACAAT
>MDSW01104937.1_pt1 | contig 14129 bp, 7 predicted proteins | sample 811171 | NCBI WGS metagenome assembly MDSW01 (sample SAMN05326641, study PRJNA326480) | marine metagenome | isolation source: seawater | place: Atlantic Ocean: North West | collected 2012 | reverse complement strand
TTGAGCGGTAATTTGGGCCCGGCTTTGGACCGTTTCGAGATGACTGAAGAGGGAATGAAATATGACTATGTTCCCGCGCCAACTTACAAACTGTCTTTGGATATCCGAACCGGTCCCGCTTATTCTCTTGAAAATCCACCCCGACTGGCGGTGTGGTTGGAGAATCAATCCTTCTATCACATCAAGACCCTTTACGCATCCGAAACGACGGATGCGAAGGAAATGCTTCCTTACTGGGCGTTCAAGCTCAAGGGATGGGAAGAGGCGAAAAAGGAAGCGGAGAAAAAGGGGGTTGATCTGAACGAGACCGTGGATGCGGTTTCCGGAGCCACCGAGAACGGATCTTTTGATCCGGCAGACTACATTGTTCCGGGAGAGACCAATTCATCCATGCCCTACCGGGTGATGATCGAGATCAACCAACCCGTTGACCCTACGGAAAAGTTGGAGGATCAGCCGTCCTTGATTTATCAGGTCGAAGTGGATAACTACGACCCGCGTACGTTTCAGCTCCTCGAGTTGGTGGGTTACCCGGAGAAGGAGGAGACCGAGGAGGGGGAGGAGGAATGGGCGATCTATTACGTCGACGAGCGTTTTGGATCAGCCATGGAGTTGATAGACAGCGCCTTGCTATCGATCGAAAGGGTGACCGAGAAATGAAAAAGACTCTTTCCTAAAACGCTTGAGCGTTTATCCGGCAGCGAGAATTTCCTGAATCTTTGGGTAGAACTTGGTCTTCCACTCGGCAACCTCGTCGTCGTAGTAGGTGTCCAGCTCAAGACGGTCCATGTAGCACTTGGCCCCTGCCTTTTGGAGATAGTCATCGATCTTTCGTCCGCACCCGCAAAATTCATCATAGCTAGTGTCTCCAAGCGCAACGATGGTGTACTCGAGGTTGGGCAGGTCGCCTGCCTTTCCGTCTTCCAGATCGTAGTAGAAGTCCTCAACCATGGCAGGAGGCTCTCCGTCCCCCCACGTCGAAACGACGATGAGGGCTTTCTCTACGGAAGAGAGATCGTCAACCGAATACTCGGAAAGATCGATCACTTCGTTTTCCACGCCAAGCTCGGTGAGTTCGTCTGCAATTTCCCGTGCGACGGTCTCGGAGTTGCCGGTTTCAGTACCAAAGAATATGTCTAGTTTGTTAGCCACGATTATGTGTGATTGATGATTGGAATTTCAGCATAAATCCTAATGATTTGATAATTTGTCAATTAGTAATTCTAATAAAAATCTTTGTCTTCGCAAACGAACCGCAAAAGATCTTTTGTTCAGGAGTTAAAATGCTGAGCGCGTTCTTCCCGAAAACAAATTCTTTTTACTGTAAGAGATCTTTTTCGGGATGCGGGGATTGGGCATTTTTGGGCGGAATTCATTTAGTCCCGAGGGTCAAGTAAACAAGCCTTGCTAACTGGGGGTCAGCGGGCAATGCGACGTAATTTGGGGTTGGCCCTTTTCAATTTGAACGACCTGTGGATCGTCATGCCTGCTTTTTTTTTGCGGCCCGTAAAATCCATCAATTGAAAACCGTTCTTGATCGTGAGCAATTTCAACTTGATTTCGTAATCTGAAAATTCAAACGATGCGAAAATTCCATCCTTGTCGAGTCCATCCCCAACAGACTCCTCTTTCCAGGTCCCCTCAACCGATTCGTCATAAAGTCCGGTCAGGCTTGCCTTCCCTCCGTCTATCAGTTTCAGCGTAATCAGAACCGTTTCGTCCTCCATGGCCAAGCTTCCTTCGTAGGTTCCTTCCAATGCAGGATCGTTTCCACCACAGGAGATGCCAGCAACTGCAACTATAAGAACAAGTGCCCAAGAACGAAAAACCTGAATAATTGATTGATTCATATCCCTATAATCAGGTGACGGGAAGCAATTCGTCAATGGGTTTTCCGTAGGGCAGGATGGGCATGGGCCGGCCACTGTGGTCGAGAAAGCTCTGATGATAATCTACACCCAAGTGTTGGTATACGGTTGCCCAAAGGTCATTCGGGGTGAGAGGTCGGTCGATGGGTTCCTCTCCTCTGCTGTTGGTTGAGCCGATTACCTGACCGGTTCGCATTCCGCCTCCCGATAACAGCATGCTCATGGCCTTGGGCCAGTGGTCGCGTCCCGGTTGATCAACTTTTGTTTTGCTTCCCTTGCCGACTGAGATTTTGGGTGTCCTGCCAAATTCACCGGTCACCACGAGAAGGACCTTGCGGTCGAGTCCACGCTCATAGAGATCTTCGATCATTGCAGTAATGACGTGATCGTAAATGGGAAGGCGTACTTTGGCGTCCTTGAAAATATGGGAATTTACCGCATGACTGTCCCAGTTATACGTGCCTTCGTCGATCCATGGAACCCCAGTGCCTCCATAGGGGTTTTCCATGACAACGGTTACCCAGTTGGCTCCGGCTTCCACCAGTCTTCTGGCCAACAGGGCGCGTGTCCCCCAATTATGAGACCCAAAGCGTTCACGCGTCCTCTTGCTTTCCTTGCTCAGGTCGAATGCATCGCGTACTTGATTGGAAGTGAGCATGGAAAGAGCCCGCTCGTTAAAGCTGTCCAAAACGGAAAACTCTTCCTTGGCGAAAAGGGAATCCCTCAATGAATCGTATCCTTTGAGGAGGTTCATGCGGTCGCCCAATCGATCGGCGAAGCTAGCATCGACACCTAGGTTTTCAACTTTGAAATCCTTCTCGCTTGGGTCGGCGGATATGGCGAAGGGATGGGTTTCCGAACCGAGATAAGCGGAACCGAAACTGAAGGTGTCGACGTTGTTTACACGACCATTGCCGAGGGCTACGTATCCGGGCATGTCCCCAACCCTTCCCTGATCGGAAAGGTACTTGTGAGCCATGGAGCCAACGCAGGGGTAGTCGTTGACGAACCCGGTTGGTTGTTTGGGATCCCGTCCAGTTAGGAATCTCTTGTGTCCGCCTCCATGATCGGCAAAATCGTGGTGGACGGACCGCACGAGGCAATACTTGTCTGCGATCTTAGCGTGCATGGGCAAAAGTTCGCAAATCTCCATGCCGGTGACGTTAGTCTTGATCGGACGGAATTCACCCCGATGGGTGGAGGGGGCATCGGGCTTCATATCGTAGGTCTCCATGTGGGGAGCGCCACCCGGTAACCAAACGAAAATGACAGCGGTGTCTTTTTCCTCGTCGCTTTTGGATTTGGCCTCAAGCAGACTGGAAAGCCCGAGCATGCCACAGGAGGCACCTCCTATTTGCAGGAAAGATCTCCTGGTCAAGGGCCCGGGACAGAGCCCGTTGCGCAAAGCACTGTCAGTCATGGATATCATCTTACGATAAGTGGCTGACGAAACAAATAAAAAATTACCCTAAGCCTTTTGAACAAATGAGAAGGCGACCGGGGTTATTACGTTCACCCTCCCTTATTTGCCGAGCAAACGCAAGACTTCCAAGTTGAGGGATTCGTAGGCTGCGGCCTTGACGATACCGCTAGGGGGAAACAAGGGGATGGGATAGCCTTCGATAGGGACACAGGCGTCGCCAAACGCGAGGCCCAAGTCGAGACGGTCGGAATAGTTCAAGTGTGAGGAGAATTCGGGTCGCGGGTTTTCTGCGGCCATGAGCAGGACCCGACTCTTCTTGGCCTTGAAAAGATCGTCCACCTTTGGACTGAGTCCGAAATATCCGAGGCGCAGAACAAGACCGCCTTGGGGGGCTTTGGTCTTGAAGTTGTTAAGCTGAGACTCCACATTTTCGTGCACCTCGATGTTGTCGGCCCAGGCGGAGTCGGAATACTTGCCCACGTAATGCATGACCATGTGCCCGCTCGATGCCACAACGGTGCGCCGTCCAGCCTTGGTTTCCTTGGCAATGGAATTGGCGAAGTCTCGGATCGTGGGCAACTGGGTATTTTCCAAGGCCAGCAACTGGGATCGAATCCTATGCAAAAAGGCCTTGCCCAAGACCCCTTTGGGTATGGGGGCGACGGAATAGTCCTTGTGGTATTTCACTTTTCTGAAGAACCGGTCCGACCAGTCGCGCCCATCCTTCATGGCCCAACTTTTCCACATGGTGGGCATTCGTCCCTTGCGGGTGTGGGCGGCAATCGTTTCGGCCATCCAAACCCAGCCCGATACGGCTCCGACGACATGGTTCAACTTGCCGGGATCACTGTCCTTGGGCTCGGTGCCCAAGTCCACCCAGGCATCGCAGACCTTGGCATGCTCGGCCAAGAGGGGGTTTCGCTTGGAGCCGAACCCGAGAATGAATTGCCCCGATTCCTTGAACTTTTGCAGTCTTTTCAAGTCGTTTGACTTGGGATTGGCATCCCAGGCTACCACTGCCATGTCGTGAGCCTTCTCGGCGTCGGTACGAAGCTTCTTGTCCTTCCATGGTCGGTCGAACCCGACGTGCATGAGGCCCCCGCTGCGCCCGATCAGTTCCTGTTCCAAAGTAGCCCCTAGCCAATGAAATCCGACCAAGCCTCCTCGCTCGTATTTCTCCGCGGTCTTTTCCCCCAGCTCGGTGAATTGGGGAAGATTCTTCTCGATGCGATCGATGTGCTGGTGAATGGAGCGCAGGTATTTCTTGGATGGGCTGGCAGCCTGGGGTTTGGTACGGAAGGCATCGATCTTGAGCAAGGTGAAGGGATAGATAATGGTTGCGTAGAGGGTGTTGTCGCGGGTCGCGATCAGGGCCATGTGGTTGTGAAGGGGAGTCATGGTGTCGTCGGGCAAGGTATGGTAGCCATGGCTCCAGGGCGGCTTCTTCCCGTTGGCCGGCTTGAAGTCGAAGAAGTCGGGGTTCTTCACCGCGAGGACGCCGAGGTCCTCGTGCCGTCGCTTCTTTGGGTCGTAGCGACAGAGGTGATGCAGCTTGCCTTTGCCGAAGCCGGTTTTGTTTTGCACGCTGATCAAGGTATAGATCCTGCCGTCCGGAGCGATGGTCAGGGCACTCCGTGAATCGGGTTTTTCGCCTTTCAGCATGAGCCCATGGTTGGTGCCCTTGACCTTCTTGCCCTTGGATGAAAGGTCGATGGACAGAAGGTGGGCGTCGTTCATGAGAATGAGCCAGGCAGTGCGCCCGTCGGCGTCCAGGTTCCAAGTGGGAATGGACGAACGGCTTTCCCGCGTAAAGGTCTTGTCGCCGATCTCGATGGGGCGCTGGGTGACCTTCTTGGTTGCCGGGTCGTAGGTCGCCAACTGAAAATCCTTGGTCAATGCGTGGGCCTTGCCGTCCCCATCCATCAAGGTTGTGGCGTAGGGCGTGAGCATGGGCCCGAGTTCGGTGAACTTCTTGGTCGCTGTGTCGTAGAGCATCCAGTGCTGGTCCTCGCAGGTCACGACGTAGATTAGTCCGCGCGACTCGTCCGCCACGACGTCGGCTATACCTTGCTTTTTGTAAGGCATGCCCAGGTTGCGGGCCGTGTCGTTGCGCGGATCGTAGGTGATCAGGTACCCCCCGGGGTATTCCGACTCGTCCCCTTTCTTCGCGTAGCCCTGCTTGGTGCCGACGTAGATGATTCCACTGGGACCCACGTAGTTACGGGTGTGAAACTTGGCCTGGGCCGCGTAGCCCTTGGCGGTCAAGCCACAGAGCTTGTGAGCATCCACAACGATACGTTGTTTCTCGGTGACCGGGTCGAACTCAACCAGGTAGGCATTCTCTCCGTATTTGGCGGTTCCCACGTAGATGCGACCGTCGTTTCCTTCGCAAAGGGAAAAGTATCCGGATTCATCGGAGTGGGTTTCCGGCAAGACGTGATGGGCTGTTCCCCAGACGTACTTAAACGGTGCCTTGGCCGAAGACGAAACTGTGCCAAGAAGGAAAACGCAAGAAAGGAGTATGCAGTGAGGTTTCATGTCTTGGAATTTGTGGGACGAGTTGGAGTTTTAACAAGTATTTTTCGCGTGTTTGAATGGTTTCGGTAGAAAGGGGTCAGGACAGGAAAACGTGCATCCTTGCCTTTTGTTAGCGGGCGCCGACCCGCTTTCTCCAGGCTTCGTAGCGCGAGGCCATGTCCTTGATGCGTTCGGGATGGCGCTTGGCCAAGTTGTCGGTTTCGCCGGGATCGGTTGATAGATCGTAGAGTTCCCAAGGGAGCTTGTCACCGGGGCGTATGATTTTCCAGTCGCCCATGATCAATGCGCGTCCGCGGGGATTCGCCCAAGCCAAGGTCTCGTGACCGTCACGCTTCTCGCCACGCAGGATGGGGACAAGACTTTTGCCTTCCATGGGAAGCGGTTTGCGGTTGCGGAATTCGCTGGGGTATTTCAGGTCGGCCAAGTCGAGGCAAGTGGCCATGAAGTCGATGACGTGACCGGGTTGGCGGGTGAGCCCGTTTCCTTTCTTGATGACCTTGGGCCAGTGCGCGATGAGCGGAGTCCGGATACCTCCTTCGTAGGAGGACAACTTGGTGCTGCGCAGCGGGGTGTTGCTGGTGAGAGCCCAAGCCAATCCATAGCCGGCGAAAGTATCGTGCGACCCGGGCATGACTTTCGGACCACTGCCGGGACGAATGACCACCTTGTCCTTGCGCCAATTGTTTTTTGGAGAACTCGGACTGAATCCAAAACCACTGCCGCTTGGACCCAGCCCCCCGTCGGGAGCGGCTCCATTGTCGGAGAGAAAGAGAATGAGGGTGTCCTCGAGTTGGCCGGATTCATCAAGTACCTCGAGCATCCGTCCCACCCCGCGGTCGACGTTGGATATTTGGGCGGCATAGACCGCCATGCGCTCGGCCTGCCAGTCCTTATGCTTGTCCTTGTCCCAGTCCGGTATGTTTCCGGGATAGGGCGCTGGCTTGGTTCCATCCGGCAGGAGCCCCATCTTACTCTGGCGCTCGAAGCGGGTCGCCCGCCAGTCGTTCCAACCTTGTTTGCGGTAGCGCTCGCGGTAGGGCGCTATGGTTTTTTCACGGGCGTGCAAGGGCCAGTGCGGGGCCACGTATCCGACGTACAGGAAGAAAGGTTTCTTGCCGGTGACAGCTTCCTCGAGAAAGGTTACGGCATGGTCGTTAAAGGCATCGGTCATGAAAAAGTCGTCGGTGAATTTCCACGGCTTGTCATCGAGGTAGAAATCGTTTTGCGCGACGGGATGCCAATAGCTGATCATGCCTTGGCAGTTGGGACCGAAGAAACGGTTGAAGCCGCGCTTCACCGCGAGGTCTCGTCCTTGCCACTTGCCGACCATGGCGGTGTGGTATCCTCCTTCTTGCAGTAGTTCGGGGATGAGCACGCATTTCGAAAAATTCTTCGGATGGTTCCAACTGTTGCCCCGGTGACCGGTTTGCTGACAGTAAAGGCCGGACAGCAAAGAGGCCCGGGTAGGTCCGCATACGGAGTTGTTGTAAAAACGGGTGAAGCGCAAACCGCCCGCTGCCAGCGAGTCGACGTTGGGCGTATCGATTTCACCGCCGTAGCAACCGAGGTCGGACCAACCCATGTCGTCGACCATGACCAAGAGGACGTTGGGGCGTTTGTCGGCATGCAGCAAAGCGGCGAGGAAGAACAGCGGCAGGCGTAAGGTTTTCATGAGTTTGAAGCGGGGACCCCGAAGGTCTCTATCGGCTTGGGGATAGGTCAACGGTTTTTGAATTCGCCCAGTTTCTGCCGTTTTCCGGAGGTTCCGCATCTTGCGGGAGCAAGCGTACTTCTCTCAGGTCCATGAGAAACCCCGAATTCAACTTGTCGTCGATCCGGACAATGAGCCGGTGAATCCCTTTTTTGAGTTCGATCTTTCCCATCTTTCCCCATTCGTACTTGTCCCAAGACCCTGTACCCGGAACGGGAGCGCTCAGTAGGTAAGTTGAAACCGTGAGGTTTAATCTGTCTTGCTTGCCTTTATCGGGAAGCGCCCAGTCAATCCAAACGTCATAAGCGCCTGCGTCTTTGATCTCAAAGGTCCATTCCGCACGGTCTCCCTGACTGCGCCAAAAACCGAGGTTCTTGTATTTTTGCTCGAAGACAATGCTTGGGCCGTAGATCTCGGCAGACCCAGCGGGGAGTCTTACGATTCCTTTTTCCGATGTATCAAGAAGCGCTGGCTGATTGTTTTTAAATTCCTTTCTTTTTTCTCCGGCAACTTGCAGGTAGGCCAAAAGATCGGGCATCTGCTGGATGCTGATCACCGATTCGAGACCCTCCGGCATTAAGGACCGGCCGGTCGAAACAAGAGAGACGAGATCATTTTTCGGAATTTTTGTTCTTTCACCGGTAATGCCGGTTATGGTCACGGAGGCACTGGTTTCTTCCGTGACCGATCCCATGAAGGTGAGATCTTTTTTTGTCTTTGCTATAAATTGGATCCAATCGCCATCCACTCCTTGGTTGGGATCGAGAATTCCGTTGAGGTAGGTTTGAGGGGCCCGGTTGCTCAGGGCGGCCAGATCCGGCCCCAAGGCGGTGCCCGTTCCGTCCAGACGATGGCAACTCGAGCAGTGGGAGACAAAAAGAGCTTTTCCTTTCAGCTTGTCTCCCGGTTTGTTGATCGTCGGGCCGTACCGCTTGAGAACTTCCGCCCTCGCAGGCCTGGAATTCTCCTGCAGACTCTCTTTTGCAAGCTTGCTTATTTCATCATCATTATGGGTCAGGAGCAGTTGCCTTCGGGTCAGATCAATGGAGCTTCTCAGTTCGTCTTTTTCCTTGGCCATTTTCAGAAAAAGCATCGTCAGGCTCTTTCGCCTTACCATTTCATCGATCATCACCTGACGCAACGCCGGGCTGTGATTTTTCCATCCCTGCAGCATTTTCCCAGCAGCTTTTGCATCACCCTTTCTGAGCAGGGCTTTGCAACTGCTTGCTTGCAAGCCTGCAGGTTGGGTTACTTTCAAAAGCTCGAAAAGAGCTTTTCTGTCCTTTTCACTTTCAATTCCCGTCAGTCCGATCAAATTCACCGAGGCAATTCTCACCTCAAGATCATGGTCGGGGTTCGTCGCGATTTTCCATGTCGAATCGAGCACGCCCTTAAGTTCTCGGTTGGTACGTTCGTCTATTCCGGCCGTTTCCAGAATCATTGCCAGAGCTTTGATTCTCGAAGGGTCCTTGAGCTTTTCACCGGAGAATCTTGAAATTATTTTTGAAATCAGTTCTTTGGATTTACTGCCTGACAATTTGATCAGTTCATTGATGATGACGGATTTCTCCGGGCTTTCTTGCAAATCCAAAACAGTAAGGAGGACTTCTTCAGGGAAGTTGCTTGCCGCCGTAAGGGCCGCCGTCCTGAGGTACGGGTCTTTCGGATGCGCGGCGATGAATTTCCCAAGCGCCCTGGCAACTTCCTTACTGCGATAATTTCCCAACGCATAGGCGGCTTCCCTTCGAACCTGACTGTCTTTGTCTTCGAGCAGTCTTATCATTCCATTTGCCAATTGCGGATCTTGACTGAGGGATTGCGAGCCCACCCTTAGCGCGTTGCGCCTGACCCCGTGGTGTTGATCCTTGAAGCCTGACAAAATGTCTTTTTTGGTGATCAAGCCAAGATCAACCAGGGCGCTCAACGCCTGAACCCTTGCTGCGGCGCTCTTCCCAAGGGAAACGGTTCTCCTGAGCGGAGCTTCCGCGCTCTTTCGTTCTTCTTCCCTTAACCAGGTTAGCATCATGTGCGCGGTGTCACGTTGCCATGCGTTTGGCGAGTCGATTGCCTCGGCCAGTTGCTCGGCGTTCATTCCGGAAAGTTTCCTGACCGGATGCAGTTTGCGCCCTTCGGGCCAAACCCTGTAAATTCTTCCCTTGTCATGACCCGCCCGTAGTCTTCCGTCCTCGATCATTTCTTTCGTGAGCTGCTTGTCGATCCATTCGGGATGCTCGATTACGAGCCGGTACATGTCGGCGACGTAGAGAGCTCCGTCGGGCCCGTTCCTTATCGCCGTTGGCCTGAACCATGAGTCCTTGCTACGCAGGAATTCACTGTTTGATTCGTCTTTGGCTCTGGATGTTTTCATCCGGACGCCATTCCATTCGATGACCTCTCGGTGGATGCAGTTGTGCACGGGGCATGAGAAATAAATTGAGGGCTTGACGATTCCATCGAATAGCGAGCCCCTGTAAAAAGTATAGCCACAACCGGACGTCAGCTTCCCCGGTGAACCGGCAGGAGGGGGCCTGTATCCACTCCAATGGCTCAGGACCTGGCTGGCTGGATAAAGGTTGATCACGCCTGTGATGGGGTTTCTGGAGTTCGGTTGAGAGATCAAGGTGTTCTTACGGATATGGTGGTCTTCCAAAATGATATGCCAGGCGTTGGAGTTGTTTCCGGCGATCCAGTTTCCCCAGTCATCCCGATTCCGGCCATGCTGGGTTCTGCCGGTGGCTCTTTCAAGTTCCCCGGTATCGGGTCTGATCCTGAGATCTGATCCGCCAAGCGCCAATTGTTGGCCTGTGATTTTGGATCTGATTGTTCCTCCGCTGTCTCCGTTGCCAACGTAGATCCAACCGTCCAGTCCCCAGGCAAGCCCGTTCACCCGGTGCTGTTCGTTCCCCCGCCCGAAGCCTTCGTAGAGAATTCTTTTTTCATCCGCAATGCCGTCACCGTTCTGGTCACGCATGAACCAAATGGTTGGAGGAGCGACAACCAAGGCCCCGTCCCGCCATGGAAGAACCGTATTGGCTGTTTCGAGACCTTGTGCAAAAACCACTCTCTTGTCGTATTTCCCATCCCCGTCGCTATCCGATACGGTGGCGACGCGCCCTCCGGGCTTCCCTTTGTTGTCAATGCCAAGCGGATAATCCGCCATCTCGGCAACCCACATTTTTCCGTCTGGGCCCCATGCAACGTCGACGGGATCCATGACGAGAGGCTCGGAGGCAACCAGATCGACTCTAAACCCAGGCCTCGTTTCAATCGATTGCCAGGAAGTTTGCGGGCTTTTCGGACGTTGAGCGTGATTGCCAAGGATATCTGAAAAGGATCTTTGGTCGATGTGATGCGGAAGGGTTTGACCGGTGTCTTCATTTTGCCAATAGAGATTCCCCCGCTTGATCCAGGCTCCGTTGTTCGTTCCGTCGCTCCTGACGATCGGGGGGAGAACCTTTCGTTCTCTGGGGTGGTTCTCGCCCGTTCCGGAATTCCCCCGTTTGCCTCCGATGCCTCGGAGGCTCCACCCATCCTTGAACGACTTGAAAAGCCAGGTTCCGTAGCTTTCGGAATTCGAGAAGATGACGTCCTCAAGGCCGTCCTGATCGAGGTCTGCGAAGCGAAGACCTGCGTCTTCCCCTTCGCTGGTGACGATTGAGGTGCCCTTGGGGAGAGAGAAGGGCAACAACTCCCATCCCTTTTCCTTTAGCTGGTAAACTTCCGGTCGGGAGGGACTTCCCGCGATCAGTTCACAGGTTCCGTCCCGGTCAATGTCTCTGAACCTGACACCCGCATCCCTGCCATCGGAATGGGATGCAACGCGTTCAAGCCCCCTGGTGAGCGTATCTTCCTGAATCCAGAAATCTTTTTGGAAGGACCAGGCCTTGAGTTCTCCTTTCGCGTCAGCGCTGAAAGCAAACGTTTTGAACTTTTTATCATCAAAACCGAACCTAAGACCCGGATGCATTCTTTCGGGGAATGGAATTTCCTTCCAGGAAGAATTGTCCGGTTTCCATATCCGGCACTTTCGGGCATCGGAATTTGCGATCAGAACATCCATGTATCCGTCCTTGTCGATATCGAATATCCTGAGGCCGTTATCCTTCCCGTCCTTATCTCTGAGGCTATGGCCGTCGAGCATGTTTTTTCTCATCAGGTCATGCATCTCCAGCATAGTGAGAAATTTGATTTTTTTACCATGAGTCTTGTCGGCATAGTCAACGACTTCGACCATCTGTCCGCTGCGCATCCAGGATCCTGCATGAAAGCATAGGGAGACTGCTCCTTTTTTAGCGACCGTCGCGTCGAGGGCCGCCTTGAAGTCATCAATGGTGATTTGGTTTCCTTTCCCGTGCAGGACTTGCCCGGTATAATCGTTTGGATATACGAAGGGAAGTTCCCAAATCTTGTTGCCCACCACGAAGGGGTAGGGATAATTTTCAACGTAATTGACAAACCCGTTCATCAGGTATTTCGAAAACCTTTTCGGGCCTCCGGATTCCTTTGGGAATAGTGATTGATCGAGTTGCTTGTCCTCGGGGGTAAAGACAACGCCAACGCTAGTGCTCATGGAGACGAAATTCCCCCCGGGGCTTTTCCCGTTCATGATTTCAGCATAGGCTCTCGGGCTCGGGGTGTTTTGCCCGTCCATGCAGGGGAACCGAAACCCGATCGTCCGGCTATTCGGGATTTTGGCAAGAAGATCGACACACCGGTGGAAATCACTCACCGCCCGCTCAAACGCTCCCTTTTGCAACAAAGGGCATGGGTGAGTCGTGGTGTGCGCCTCCAGCGAGACTCCCTGCTTGAGGAACCATTGCATGTTGGGGTGTTCGGGGTCCGGTCGGTTGCAGGTAATGCTCACCGGCCCACGGCCATCGATTTCCTGTAGTCTGGAGAGGATCGGGCTCAGGTAGCTGCGAAAGCGTTGACCATCTCCGGACATATCGTCAATGGCCAGAACGGCCACTGCCAATACCTCCTTTTCCCCGATCCATTGAGGGGTGATTAACTTGGGGGATTCCCGACTAAACTGCCACGGGTTGTTTGGCTCATCGAGATGAACGATTCGATTTCCGTCCTTTGCATAGGACTTAGTAATCGCCAACGATACGCTTAGAGCGAGGATCTTCAGGGGTAAATGCATGGGGACTTGGAATTCATTAAGATATTCGGGGTTCGAAAACTCAAGAAGCTAATCGCAGTCCCGGAATTTTTTGCGGTTGGCAGGCAAAGTCTTTCTTGCACATGATGCTTGCCTGAGTTCTCCTGAAATGCGAAACTTTCCCTTCTGTTCATCCCAAACTATTCAAACTTATGAAACTACTGTTCATTGCCCTCGCTTTTGTCTTCCAACTTACGGTCTTTGCCGATCATCATGGAAAGAAACCACTCAAGGCACTGATGATAACCGGCGGTTGTTGTCACGATTACAAGAACCAAAAAAACATCATAAGCGAAGGGATAAGCGAGCGCGTCAAGACCAAGTGGGATATCTTTTTCGAGATGGATCAGGCCAAGAGCAAGGCCCACTTGAGCAAGAAGGGTTGGTCGGATGGTTTTGATTACATCGTTTACAATCATTGCTTTGCCCACGAAAAGGATGCTTCCTTTGTAAAATCGATCACCGATATACACAAGGCTGGCAAGCCTGCCTTGGCTCTCCATTGCGCCATGCATTCCTATCATTGGAGCATTCCGGCCGAGGGCGACAACAAGAAGGCTTGGCCTGAAATGCTCGGAGCCAGTTCAAAGGGACATGGACCAAAGGCCGCCATTACGGTTAAAAAGGTAAAGAAGCATGCTGACCACCCGATCGTAAAGGATTTGCCCGATGGTTGGTTGACGCCCGAAGGCGAGCTTTACAATGTCCAGAAAGTTTATGAGGGAACGACCGTCCTTGCTCATGGTGACAACGGAAAGGCCAAGGAACCCCAAGCCTGCGTATGGATCAATACCCATGGCAAGGGCCGTATTTTCTCGACCACGCTTGGCCACCATAACTCCACCATGTCGACCAAGGAGTACCTTGATATGTTGGGCAATGCGGTCAAGTGGATCACTGCGAAGAAATAGTCCTTCTTATTTAGTTACGTCCTAAAAAAGGATTTCGCTGCGGGCACGCGAATGAAGAGAGGAACTCTTCATTTAACGCTTTTCTTTCTTTGGTTTTCCTGCGGTTTGGATGCCCACCCCTTTGTCCCGGGCTTGGAGGGAAACCCCTCGCCCAGCTTGCAGGAGTCCGGGGATATTCTGATCGGGGAGTTGCAGTGTTCGAATTGTCATGAAGGAGAGCGCGACGATCCTTTGGCAAGGAAGCGCGGTCCGAATTTGAGCGAGGTAGGACGGAGGCTCGCGCCAGGTTACCTGCTCGAGTTTCTTTCCAATCCGCTTGAAGCGCACGGGGGGACCAAGATGCCCGACTTGATGAGTTCGATGAATGCCGGTCAGCGCAAGGATTCGGCTGCGGCATTAAGTGCCTTCTCGCGCAGTCTGGGTGAGGAGAAGAGTTTTCCTCAATGGGAGGAGAAGGGAAACCCAAAGAGGGGAAAGATTCTTTTTGGGGAAGTGGGTTGCATGGCCTGCCACG
>MDSW01110765.1_pt1 | contig 14130 bp, 19 predicted proteins | sample 811171 | NCBI WGS metagenome assembly MDSW01 (sample SAMN05326641, study PRJNA326480) | marine metagenome | isolation source: seawater | place: Atlantic Ocean: North West | collected 2012 | reverse complement strand
CTGCTCCACCCCGCGGTTTTTAAATTCTATTTTTTAACTTATTAAGTTTTTTTACTCTTTTTATATTTTCTTGAAGAATTCTCTTTTTTTTCTCGGATGGTTTTTCATATGTATTTTTTAATTTAATTATTTTAAAAAAACCATCTCGTTGAAGTTTCCTTTTTAAAACCCTCAACGCTTGCTCAACATTATTATCTTTTACTTCTATTTTAATAACAACCTCCAAAAGATGGTTTAAATATCACTTTATAAATTATTTGTCTATTATATTTCTTTAGCATTTATTTAGATAATTGATTTTTTTCTTTTTCTTTTTTTTCTCTTTTTAATCTTCTTTCTGCTTTTTCTATAGCTTCTAAAAGATCTTTTTGAGTAAACATACCCATTGCAACAGGATCTTTTGGATTTAAGTTATTAAAATTCCAATAACTCTTATTTCTGATAGCTGTTGCAGAGTTGGTAGTTATCCCAACTAATTTTGCTATTTGAGAGTCTTTTAAAATAGAATGCTGTTTTATAAGCCATAGCGCAGAGTCTGGTTTATCTTGACGCTTTGATAATGGAACATATTTTTTTGTTTTTTTTTCAACAGTTTCAATTTCAATTTCATTTGTTTTAAGATTTAAAGGTCTATTCTCATCTTCTGAAGAAAGATTTATTTCTTCGCGGGTTAGTTGACCGGCTATTATTGGATTATAGCCCACTATACCTTTAGCGACTTCACCATCGGCAATACCTTGAATCTCAACTTCATGCAAGTTGCAAAAATTAGCAATTTGTCTAAATGATAAGGATGTGTTTTCAACTAACCAAACGGCAGTAGCCATTGGCATTAATGGTGTTTTAGACATTAATTTTTCTTCTCAGATCTAAAATTTTGAAATTTTTTGTTAAATTTACTAACTCTACCTTTGTCTAAAAGTTTTTGTTTTCCACCAGTCCATGCTGCATGAGATTTTGGATCTATTTCCAATTTTAAAATATCCCCTTCTGAACCCCAAGTAGATCTTGTTTCAAACTGAGTACCGTCTGTCATTTCTACTTTTATTGAATGATAGTTTGGATGTAACTTTTTTTTCATATGCGGCTTTATAACAAAAGTCTTCATAAAAACAATTAAAAGTTCTTAAGTTTTTCAAGCATTTTCGGGTATATATTGCTACTTGCTGCTCTTATATCTACATTATTTATTTCAAACTTATTTAAATCATTAACCTTCCCTCCAGCTTCTTCAACAATTATTGCTCCAGCCGCTACATCCCAAATGTTAATTTTATTTTGAAAAAAACCATCTAGTCGACCCGAACCAACATACGCCAAATCTAAAGATGCACAACCGGTATATCTTAGATTTAAATCTGAATTTTTTACTCCCTTATGATTGGTAGCAAATAAACATTCATCTATATCGTTTTTTTTTGAAACTCTAATTCTTTGATTGTTAAAATATGAACCATTATCTTTTTCAGCATAAAATATTTCATTTTTGATTGGATCGAAAATTACACCACATCTAATTTCACTATTAAATTTTAAAGCAACAGAAATTGCAAAGTGTGGAATTCCATGTAAAAAATTTGTAGTACCATCAATTGGATCAATTATCCAAAAATTATCTTTATTTAAATTTTTTATAATGCCAGTTTCTTCAGTGATAAATGAATAGTTTTTTTTACTTTTTGTTAATTCTTCAATTAAAATTTCTTCTACACGTTTGTCAGTTTTTGTTACAAAATCTCTAGGTCCTTTTTTTTTTACTTGTAAGTTTTCTAATTCACCAAAATCTCTAATAATTGTTTTTGAAGCTTTTTCACAAGCTTTAATCATAATATTTAAATTTGGAGAAATGTAGTTCATTAATATAAAAATTAAATTTTTTTAATATACTCAATAGTTCTGGTATCAACAATTATTTCATCACCACTTTCAATGAATGGAGGCACTTGAATGTTTATACCATTATCTAAAACTGCAGGTTTATATGAAGAAGAAACAGTTTGCCCTTTTAAAGACACATCTGTATTTTCAATTTTACAAGTAATTTGATTTGGCAATTCAATATTTAATGGTTTTTCATCATAAAAACTAATAGTTACTTCAAGATTTTCTTTTAGGAATTTTCCTTTTTCACCAATAATATTTTTTTTTATACTTGTTTGTTCAAATGTTTTTACATCCATAAAGTGGTGGCTATCTTCATCAGTATATAAATAAGAAAACTTAAGTTCTTCTACACTTGCTTTTTCAACAGTATCACTAGATCTAAACCTCTCATTAATTTTTGTATTTCTATTTATGCTTTTCATTTCAACTTGATTAAACGCTCCACCTTTTCCCGGTTTTACATGTTGAGTTTTTAAAACTTCCCATAAATCATTTTTATGCTCTATTAACATTCCAGGTTTTATTTCATTGCCTAATATTTTCATTTTAATTTTTCTATAGCTTGTTTTGGATTTAAATTTTTATTTTTCCAAATGTAGCTTGAAATAGCCAAAAAATTTGCTTTATTCAATAAAACTTTTTTATAGTTATCTACTTTTATTCCACCAATAACAACTACGGGGACTTTTGAAAATTTTTTAACTCTTTTCAAAGTCTTAAAATCTGCAGTAAATTTTGTTTTTTTCGTTTTAGTTTTAAAAAATGACCCTAAGGCAACATAGTCGGCCCCTTTTTTAATAGCTGCTTTAACTAGATTTTCAGAGTTATGACAAGTAACGCCTAATATTTTATTATTTAAAATTTTTCTTGCTTTTTTAATGTCAAAATCTTTTTGTCCAATATGACAGCCATCAGCATCAATTTTGACTGCAAGATGTGGATTATCATTAATTATAAATTTTACATCATATTTTTTTGTTAATTTGTTAATTTTTTTACCTATTTTTATTAATTCATCCTTTTTTTCATGCTTAAGTCTGAGTTGAAAAAAAGATATTTTTTTAGTTTTAAAAAGAATTTCTAAATTTTTATAAAAATTTTTGTTAGAAATTTTATTAGGAGAAATTAAATAAATAAATCTTCTAATTTTCTTCAAAATTTTTTTTCCACTGTCCTTTTGCGGCAAGAGTACACATTTTTGCTCTATGGTTAAATATTGATTGTGTACCGGCAACATTATCTTGGTTATTAGACCAATATTTCAATGCACTTTGTTGAAGAGCTCTTCCGTATGAATATGTCATTTTAAAAGTTGTATCATTTTTTAAATTAATCATATTTAAGTTTTCTGTTGCTTGAACTTCTGACTGACCTCCAGACAAAAATGCAATACCAGGCACTTCATTCGGCACGCTTTCTTTTAAACATTTTATAGTTAGTTCTGCAATTTCTTCTGGGCCAGTTTTTTCTTGAGATGATGTTCCAGGAAGAATCATATTAGGTTTTAAAATTATTCCTTTTAAATCAATCTTTTGTAATATTAATTCATCAAAACATTTTTTAATCACCTCACTTGTTTTTTGGTAACAAATTTTCGAGTCATGATTTCCCTCCATTAATACTTCTGGCTCTACTATAGGAACCATACCAGCTTCTTGTGCCAAAGAAGAGTATCTTGCTAAAGCATGTGAATTAGTAGAAATAGCTACCTTGCTTGGAAATTTTTCAGAAATATTATATACAGCTCTCCATTTTGTGAATCTTGCTCCCAACTTATAATATTCTTCAAGTCTTTCTCTTAAACCATCTAAACCTTCTGTTATTTTTTCTTCTTTTGAGCTAGATAAAATTTTTGCTCCTGTGTCAACTTTAATGCCTGGTACTGCTTCAGATTTAGATATAAGTTTGGAAATAGTATCAGAATTAACAGTTTGCTTAATAGTTTCATCATACAATATGACTCCTCCAATGCAAGTTTTCATAGCATCTGATGCAAGAAGTATGCTTCTAAACCTTAATCTACTTTCAGCACTTGAAACTACATTTACATTTTCAAGCCTTTTAGTCATTGTTCCATTACTTTCGTCTGCAGCAAGAATACCTTTTCCAGCAGATATAATTTTTATGGCTATAGAGTTTATCTCTGACATTTAATTTAGTGCCTTTATACCAGGTAAATCTTTCCCTTCAAGATATTCTAAAAATGCACCACCAGCAGTTGAAACAAAATTATAACTATTGAATAAGTTTATTTTCTTAATTACTGAAATTGTATCACCTCCTCCAATAACAGAATAAAGTTTTTTTTGAATTGTATTTTTTGCAATTTCTCTACCTATCTCATAACTTCCTTTCGCAAAATCAGAATTTTCAAAGTATCCTGCAGGTCCATTCCAAAGTACAGTTTTGCTTTTTTTAATTGTTTTTTTTATTAAATTTATTGTTTTAGTGCCAATATCTAAAATCATATCATCATGATTGATTTCTTTTAATAGTTTTATTTTTGGAATGTCATTTATGTTTTTTCCAACTAGGACATCTTCTGGATAAATTATTTTACATTTTTTCTTTTTAGAAAGGGTTAATATTTCTTTAATTATTTTTTTACAATTTTTATCTCTAATTGAATTTCCTATTTCGAAACCTTCATATTCAAGAATATTATTTGCCATACCTCCCACGATTATAATATTGTCAAATTTATAAATTAAGTTTTTAATAATATTAATTTTAGTAGATATTTTTGAACCACCAATAATACAAGTAATTGGTTTTTTTATATCCGATGTAAGTCTTTTTAAAGCATTAATTTCAATATTTAATTGTAACCCAGAATAAGAAGGAAGAAATTTTGGAATTTTATGAATAGAAGAGTGTGCTCTATGAGAACAAGAAAATGCTTCATTAACAAATATATCTCCTAAATTTGAAATATGTTTTGCAAAGCCTGTATCATTTTTTTCCTCTTCCTCATAAAATCTAATATTTTCAAGCATTAAGATTTTTTCATCATTATTTTTAAACAAATCATTTGGTTTGAGTTTTTTAATATCTTTAGAGATTAATCTTATATCAATATTAATTTTTTTTTTAATGTCTTCACATATTGGTTTGAGAGAAAGTTTATTTACAACTTTTCCATTAGGCCTACCCACATGAGATATGATAATTATTTTTGAATTTTTTTTTAATAAAAAATTTATTGTAGGAATGATTTTGTCTATTCTAGTTGTGTCAGTAATATTACCATTTTCCAAAGGTACATTTAAATCAAGCCTAAGTAATATTTTTTTTTCGTAAAGATTTAAATTATCCTCAATACTTTTCATAGAGATATTCTATGAAGGTATTCAGCAATATCACACATTCTATTTGAAAAACCCCATTCATTATCATACCAGGCAGATACTTTTCCCATATTTTTTCCAACAACATTAGTTAAAGATAAGTCTATAATTGCTGACGCTGAATTATGATTGTAGTCAATTGATACCAACTTTTCTGATGAAATTTGTAATATTTTATTTATTTGTTTTTTAGTTTCTTTTTTAAAAGCGTTATTGATTTGTTGAATTGATATTTTTTTCTTTGTGCAAAAAATTAATTCTATTAAAGAGACATTGGGTGTTGGTACTCGCATAGCTATACCTTCTAATTTCCCCTTTAAAGATGGAATTATTTCGCCAATTGATTTTGAAGCTCCAGTTGAAGTTGGAACAATGGATTGGCTTGCAGATCTTGCTCTTCTGGGATCTTTATGTGAATTATCTAATATTCTCTGATCAGAAGTAAACGCATGAATAGTTGTCATAAAACCTTTTTCAATTATAAAATTTTCGTTTAATATATTTGCTACTGGTGCTAGACAATTTGTAGTGCAAGAAGCAGCAGAAATAATATTATCTTTTTTTGTAAGTTTTTTTTCGTTTACACCAAATACGATTGTTTTATCAGCATTTTTACATGGAGCAGATACAATTATTTTTTTTGCTCCATTTTTTAAGTGAGAAATCAATTTTTCTTTTGAATTAAATTTACCTGTGCATTCAAAAACATAATCTACATCAAACTTTTTCCAATTTATATCGTCAATATTTGTTTTTTGAGAAAAAGAAATTTTTTTTTTGTTTATAAATAAGTTATTTTTATTGTAAGTTATATTTGCATTAAATTTTCCATGTACAGAGTCATGTTTAAGTAAAGTAGAAGTAATTTCTAAATTAGAACGATTATTTATATGCTTTATAATAATTTTTTTGTTTTTACTTTCAATAATTGATCTAGCTACCATTCTACCAATTCTTCCCATTCCGTTAATTCCAACTTTAATTGCCATGTTTAATCTTCAATTTTTTTTTTACTAATCTAGAAATATATTCACTTGTTAATCCAAAGTGATTGTAAATTTCTTTGTAAGGAGCGCTTTTGCCAAATTTATCAATTCCAAAAGTCAAACCATTTTTTCCAACATATTTTTTCCATAAATCAGAAGATCCTGCTTCCAAGGATATTTTAAATTTTGTCTCACCAAGAATTTTATTCTTATAATTTTTGTTTTGTTTTTCAAATATCTCAATGCATGGCATAGATATTACTTTTGAATATATTTTTTCTTTGGCCAATTTAAGGCTTGTATCAATTGCTATATTTACTTCAGATCCAGTTGCAATTATGGTTAAACTAATTTTTTTACTTGTTCTTAATATTTCATATGCGCCAAATGAACAATTATTTGAAATCGAATATTTTTTTCTGACAGGATTAAGGTTTTGTCTTGTCAGACATAATACACTTGGGCTTTTTGAATTTTTTAATGCCAACTCCCAACATTCTAAAGTTTCTATTCTATCCGCTGGCCTAAAAACATTTAGATTAGGTATTGATCTTAATCCTGACAATTGTTCTATAGGTTGATGTGTTGGCCCATCTTCTCCTAATCCGATTGAGTCATGAGTCATAACATATATAACTCTTTGTTTCATCATTGCGGCAAGTCTTATTGAAGGTTTACAATAATCTGAAAATATTAAAAAAGTTCCTCCATAAGGAATGAGCTTGCTGTGTAAAGCCAAACCATTCATTATTCCACACATTGCATGTTCTCTTACTCCATAATGAATATAATTTCCCGAAAAATCTCCCGGCTTAATAATTTTATGATATTTAGTCTTTGTATTATTAGAGCCCGCAAGATCAGCAGAACCACCTATTAATATATTACTTTTTTTTATCAGTGTATTTAAAGTTAATTCTGAAGATTTTCTGGTAGCTAAGCTTTTATTTTCTTTCAAAGCGTTCTTTTTTTCAATATTTAAAGCTCTTAATAAATTGTTATTTAATATTTTATTTATAAAATTTTTTTTCTTTTTATAAATTTTATTCCATTTAGCTTCGACTTTTATGCCCTTACTGCCAATCTTTCTCCATTCATCTAATATATTTTTTGGAATTTGAAAAGGCTTGTATTTCCAATTCAATTTTTTTCTTACCAATTTAATTTCATCATCTCCAAGTGGGCTTCCATGTGATGAAGATTTTCCGGATTTGTTTGGAGAACCAAATCCAATTTTAGTTTTACATGAAATTACTGTAGGTTTTTTTGTGTTTTGTATTTTTTTTAGTGATCTAAAAATTTCTTTTTCATTGTGTCCATTAATATAAATATAATTCCATCCATAACTTTCAAATCTTTTTTTATAATTATCTGATACAGCCAAACTTGTAGGTCCATCAATTGAGATAGAGTTGTTATCAAAAAGCATCACTAAATTTTTTAGTTTCAAATGACCTGCTAAACTCATTGCTTCATGGCTTATTCCCTCCATCAAACATCCATCTCCAGCTAATACATAAGTTTTGTGATTAATAATTTGTTTACCCAATTTTTTTTTTAAAATTTCTTCTGCTAAAGCAAACCCAACAGCATTTGATATTCCTTGACCTAGCGGGCCTGTAGTTGTTTCAATTCCAGTATTTGGAAAGTATTCTGGATGTCCTGCACAAATAGAATCCATTTGTCTAAAATTCTTAATATCCTTTAATGAAACACTTTTGTAACCTGTTAAGTGCAGCAAAGAGTATAAAAGCATCGATCCATGACCTGCTGATAAAACGAATCTATCTCTGTTGAGCCAATTTGGATTTTTTGGATTAAATCTTAGAAAATATTTAAATAAAATTGTGACAACATCAGCCATTCCCATAGGCATTCCTGGATGGCCAGAATTGGCTTTTTGTACTGCATCCATAGAGAGAAATCTTATGGCGTTTGATAAAATTTTATTTTTTTTATTCAAAAAGCTATCCTGTGTAGACTTAGGTGAATCAATTTAATAATATAGATATATATATGAAAACAATTGACGAAAAAGAAAAAAAACTCATAGATATTTTAAATCAATTGAAAAGTTTAGAAATTGTAAACCCTGACAAAATAAAAGAGTTAGAAAATTTAGAAAAACAAAAAAATCAATTAGAAATTGAAAATGATGAATTGCAAAACAAATATAAGTATTTAGAGCAAGAAAATGAAAATCTTAAACTAAAGTTTGATGAATTTAAGAAAAAGGAGAGTGAGGAAAAAAGAAAGGAAGAAGAATTTTCAGAAAAAATAGATGAATTAAATCAGGAAACAGATAGTTTAATGACTGAGATTGAGAAATGGCAAATGTAAATATAAAATTTAACGGTAAAGAATTCCTTCTTTCATGTGAAAACGGACAAGAAGAGCATTTAGAAGAATTATCAAGTTTTTTAAATGAAAAATTTGATAAATTAAAAAATTCTTTAGGAAATATTGGAGAAAATAAACTTCTGCTTATTACTTCTATTACAGTTATGGACGAATATTTTGAAACCAAAAAAAAAATCGATCAACAAAAGAGTGAAATAAAAAATATAACAGATAAATTTAAAGAACTAAAATCTTTAGTTTATGATTATAAGGAAGTTAAGGAAAAGGAAATTTCTAATTTGAGTGAAGATCAGCTAAATTTAAAAAATCAACTTGAAACAAATAGAATTAATTATGAAAACTTAGTTGATAAAGCTACTGCAGAGATTGAAAGTTTTATTAAAAAAAATGACATAGATACAAAGGTACAATAAAAAAAATTGTGTCTAAAAAAACTCTTAGAAAAAAATTATTAAATTATAGAAAAAAAAAATTTCAAATATTTAAATCACAATTTTCATCTTTAAAAATATTTAAGAAAAAAATTAACTTAAAAAGAATAAAATCTGTTGGAGCATATTATCCAATTAATTGTGAAATTGATTGTTTTGAAGTTCTTAAAAATTTTGAAAAAATGGGTTGTAAAATTTCTCTTCCAGTCACAAAAAAAAAATATGATATGGATTTTTACAAATGGACATTTAAAGACCCATTAAATATTGGCAACATGGGAGTTCCTGAACCTTTTAAGATTAGTAGAATCTATCCTGATCTTATATTGGTGCCCCTAGTTGCCTTTGATAAATTCAAATATCGTTTAGGTTATGGTGGTGGATATTATGATAGATATATAGACAAAATATCAAAGATAAAAAAAACTATTACGGTAGGAATGGGTTTTTCGTTTCAAGAAGTAAAAAAAGTACCAAAAAAAAGTTATGACAAAAAATTAGATTTTATTTTAACAGAAAATTATATCAAGTAATGAAAATTTTATTTTTAGGTGACATTGTTGGAAATTCTGGCTGCAAAGCAATTAAAGAAAATTTACCTAATATAATTAAAAAAAAAAAAATAGATTTTGTAGTTGTCAATGGAGAAAATGCTGCAAAAGAGGGAGTAGGAATTACTGAAAATAATACAATTGAATTACTAAATTCGGGTATTGATGTTATTACAACAGGCAATCATGTTTGGGACCAGAAAGAAACTATAGAATATATATCTCAACAAAAAAGATTATTAAGACCATTTAATCTTTCAAAACAAACTCCGGGCAGAGGTTTTGATATATATAAATCAAGAAACGGATATAGAGTGGGAGTACTCAATTTGATGGGTAATGTTTTTATGAAAAAATGTGAAGATGTGTTTAAAACAACAGATAATTTTTTAGAAAAAAATAAATTAAAAGATAAATATGATTTTTTAATTGTTGATTTTCATGCTGAAATAACAAGTGAAAAAATGGCTATTGGATATGTTTTTGATGGTCAAGCAACTCTAGTTGTTGGGACCCATACCCATATTCCTACAAACGATGCAAGGATTTTAAATAAAGGAACTGCATATTTAACAGATGCAGGAATGTGTGGAGATTATAATTCTGTAATAGGAATGAATTCTCAAAATTCATTAAATAAATTTTATAAAAAAGAGTCAGTAAAACATTTTCCTGCTGAAGGACAAGCTTCTTTATGTGGAGTTTTAGTTGACGCAAATATATCAAATGGCCTAGCAAAAAATATTTATAGCTTTATATTTGGTGGTGAACTAAAAAATATAAATTAAACTATGGCAGGACACTCTCATTGGGCTGGAATAAAACATAAAAAAGGACGAGCAGATAAACAGAGATCAACAATATTTTCTAAATTATCAAGAGAAATTACAGTTGCTGCAAAATTGGGAGACAAGGATCCAGATATGAATCCTAGATTAAGATCGGCAATACAAGCCGCAAGATCATCCAATATGCCTAAGGAAAATATTAAAAGAGCGATTGATAAATCTACAGTTGCTACAGACTCAAATTTTGAAAGCATAAGGTACGAAGGTTTTGGGCCAAATAAAACTGCAGTTATTGTTCAAACATTAACTGACAATAAAAATAGAACTGCTTCTAGTATAAGAACTTTATTTCAAAAATATGGAGGAGGACTAGGAACGCAAGGCTCAGCATCACATAACTTTCAACAACAAGGTGTAATTAAAATTGATAAAAATGAAGTTGATGATGAGAAGATTTTTGATTTAGCGATAGATTCAGGTGCAAATGAATGTATTTCTTTAAAGGAATATCATGAAATTCAAACAAATGTGGATGAAATTTATGATGTAAAAAAAAAATTAGAAAAAAATATTTCAAATTTTATTTCAACTGAAATTGAATGGATACCTAATAACTTTATTAACATAAGCGGAGATGATAAAGACAAAATGATAAAATTTTTAGAAATAATTGATGAAAACGATGATGTTCAGAATATTTTCACTAATGCAAAATTTGAGAACTAAATGTTAATAATTGGAATAGATCCTGGCATATCTGGAGCAATTTGTTTTTTTGAAAATGGGGAAATTAAAGATGTTATAGATATGCCTGTCATGGCAGAAGGAAAAAAAAATAAAAAACAAATTAATGGAAGTCAAATTTTTAATGAAATATCAAAAAGAATTAAAGACCATGAGACAGTAAATATTAATGTTATAATTGAACAGGTTTCAGCTATGCCTGGTCAAGGGGTTACAAGTATGTTTAATTTCGGACAATCTTTTGGGGTAATAAAAGGTATATGTGCAGCAATGCAACTTCCAATATTTTTTGTTAGACCTGCTAAATGGAAAAAACACTTTGATTTAATTAATGCTCAAAAAGATTCAAGTAGAACAAAAGTAATAGAAATGTTTCCTAAAATTTCATCAATTCTATCAAAAAAAAAAGATGCTAATAAAGCAGATGCAATATTAATTGCTAATTTTCACGCTAATATGATGGAAAAAAAATAAACTGTTTAGTTTTCTAGCCAAAATCATGACACATTTTAGTGTGAAATCAAATAGATGGAAGCAGATATAGCCTCACAAGCAGTTGGATTGGCAAGCAATACAGATTTTTCAATATTAAGTTTATTCATAAGAGCTGACTGGATAGTTAAATCTGTAATAATTATTTTAGTTGCAAGTTCAGTTTATTCTTGGGCAATTATTTTTGATAAAATAATGATGTTCAGAAGAATTAATAGAGACTCAGAGGAATTTGAAGAAAGATTTTGGAAATCAAAATCTGCTGAAACATTCTATAACAGTTTACCTGCTAATTTGGATAACCCTATGGCAACATTGTTTAAAGACTCAATGCAGGCTGTAATGAAATCAAGATCTAAAACCAATCTTAGTCAAAGATTAGAAAATATTTTAGAAGTAAATATTGAAAAACAGATGAATATTGTGAACACTAAATATACTTTTTTAGCGACTGTTGGCTCTACAGCTCCTTTTATAGGTTTGTTTGGAACTGTATGGGGTATAATGAATTCTTTTCAATCAATTGCAATTTCTAGAAATACTAGTTTAGCAATAGTTGCACCAGGAATAGCAGAAGCATTATTTGCAACTGCCCTAGGTTTGTTAGCCGCAATTCCAGCTGTTATTGCGTATAATAAATTCGGAAATGATTCAAAAAAATATTCTCAAAAATTAGAAAATTTTTCAAAGAGATTTATTTCTATTATTTAGTATGGCATTTAAATTTGGAAGAAGCGAAAGAGAACCAATAAGCGAAATAAATGTTACACCTTTCGTAGATGTAATGCTGGTACTTTTAATTATTTTTATGGTAACTGCTCCATTACTAACAGTTGGAGTTCAAGTTGATTTGCCTGAGACATCTGCTGATACACTACCAGAAGAAAATGAACCTTTGACTTTAACTATAAATTCAAAAGGAGAAGTTTTTATTCAAGAAACAAAAATTGAATTTAATAATATTATTCAAAAAATTCTTGCAGTATCAAATAATAGAACAGATACAAGAATTTATGTAAGAGGAGACAAAACTATAAATTATGGAAGAGTACTAGAAATTATGGGATTGTTATCTGGATCTGGATTTACTAAGGTAGCCCTTATTTCTGAACCAAGCAAAGAAAGATAACAGTGTATAAGGGCTTGTTTATTTCTTCAGGTTTTCACTTAGGAATAATTGCATTAAGTATTTTTACCTTACCTTTTTTGGCAAAAAAACCTATCGACATACCGCCTTTGGTTTCTGTAGAACTTATACAAATTTCTGATATTACCAATATTCCTTACGCACCTAAAGCAAAAAAAATAATTGATAAAGTTAAAAAAAAAAGTGACAAACTAGTATCTGAGCAAGCTCCTCCAAAGAAAATTGAAAAAGAAAAGACTAAAAAAGTAAATTTAGATAAAAAAAAAGAAAAAATAAAAAAAGAAGAAAATAAAAAAGTTAATTTAGATTTACAAAAAGACAATATTGATCAAACCAAATCAAAAAAAACACCAACACCTGAAACTAAAAAAGAAAAATTAATAAAAGATAAGCTCGAAGCAGTTCCATTGCCTGACTCAGAGAAAAAAAAAATTATTACTAAAGAAGAAAAAGAACAACAACCTTCAGAAGATATAAAAAAAAAAGTAGTAGAAAAGGAAAAAAAGTCAAAACCTCAAAATGAACTAAAAAATGATGAGATAATAAAAGAATATGTTAAAGTTAAAAAACCTGTGAAAAAAGATTCAAAAGCAAAACAAGTCTCTGAATTTGAAAGTAAAGAATTATTTGATCCAAATAGTATTGCAGCATTGATAGATAAATCATATGAAGATTTGGGTGAAACAAATAAAAAAACAAATCAAATTACTCAGTCTCAAGATAGTTCTATGGAAACTGGTTCATTAACTCTTAGCGAAGAAGATGCTTTAAAAGCACAAATCTTTGGTTGTTGGAGTATCCCTTTGGGTTTACCATATGATGAAAATTTATTAGTAAGAATTAGATTAAAATTAAAACCTGATGGAACTTTAATTAAAACAGAAGTATTAGATCATGCAAGAATGAATAAACCAGGTCAAAATTTTTATAAGGTTCTTGCTGAAAGTGCTTTAAGAGCTATTCAATTGTGCCAACCATTGAAAGTTCCAACAAGTGGATATGATAAATGGAAAAATTTACAACTTAATTTTGATCCAAGGGAGATGTTGGGAGGATAATGAAAATATTTAAATTTTTTTTTACTATAATATTCTTATTTATTTTTAAAACAAATAATGCTTTCTCATTAGTAGAGGTTGATATTACAAGAGGAAACCTTGATCCTTTACCAATTGCGGTTTCACCCTTATCTTTGGATAAAAAGGATAAAAATGAATTTTTTGAAATATTAAACTTAGAAGATTTAGGAGAAGAAATTTCAAAAGTTATTGAAAATAACTTAAAAAAAACTGGCTTATTTAATACACTTAGCAAAGATGCTTTTTTGCAAAAACCTGACATTGCTCATTTAAAACCAAGATTTGAAGATTGGGCATTAATTAAGGCTCAAGCTTTAATT
>MDSW01042306.1_pt1 | contig 14130 bp, 11 predicted proteins | sample 811171 | NCBI WGS metagenome assembly MDSW01 (sample SAMN05326641, study PRJNA326480) | marine metagenome | isolation source: seawater | place: Atlantic Ocean: North West | collected 2012 | reverse complement strand
GTATTAATTTAATTTAAATAAACAATTATGGAAGGAATAGTAAAATGGTTTAATGCAAGTAAAGGTTATGGTTTTATCGAAGGTTCAGATGGAACAGATTACTTTGCTCATTTCCAAGAAATTCAAGTAGAAGGTTACAAGACTTTAAAACAAGGTGCTGCAGTAACATTTGAAGCCGGTGAAGGCGATAAGGGGCCGGTAGCTAAAAATATTGTAAATGCTTAGTCAGCACATCTCAATATAAATTAACGGGTCTAATATTTAGGCCCGTTTTTTTTTCTCTTCTTCTAATTTATATAATTCATCTCTTAACCTTGTCGCTTCTATAAAATTAAGATTTTCAGCCATATACAGCATTTCTTTCTTTGTTTTTTTGATTAATTTTTCTAATTTTTTTGTATCCAGCGATAATTTTTCTTCTATATTATGAGGTTCTTTTATATTATATGCATTTAGTTTTTTGATTAATAAACTTTCAGACGTTTTTACAATAGGAGTTGGTATTATTTTATTTTCTTTATTATATTTTTTTTGTTCTTCTCTTCTTCTTTCTGTTTCATTAATAGTGTTCTGCATGGATTTAGTAACTTTATCTGCATACATTATTACAAAGCCATTAATATTTCTAGCTGTTCTTCCAGCTGTTTGAGTTAATGCTTTTTCTGATCGTAGAAAACCTTCTTTATCAGCATCTATTATTGCTACTAGACTAACCTCTGGTAAATCCAAACCCTCTCTTAGTAAGTTTACTCCTATTAGAACATCAAATACTCCTTTTTTAAGTCCGTGTAGAATCTCAACTCTTTCTATTGTATCAACATCTGAATGAATATATCTACATTTTATATTAAATTTCATGAGATATTTACTTAATTCTTCTGCCATTCTTTTTGTAAGGGTTGTTACTAGTATTCTTTCATTTTTAATAATACGTATTCTTATTTCTTCAAGAAGATCATCTATTTGATTTTCAGAGGGTCTTATTTCTATTCTTGGATCGAGAAGTCCTGTCGGTCTAATAATTTGCTCAACTATTACTGCTTCTGAGTTGGTTATTTCATATTCATTAGGTGTAGCACTAACATATATAGTTTGATTGTTGATTGCTTCAAATTCTTCAAATTTCAAGGGTCTGTTATCTAGTGCAGCAGGAAGTCTAAATCCATATTCTACTAGATTTTTTTTTCTAGAGTTATCCCCACCATACATTGCTTTTATTTGAGGTATAGTAACATGACTCTCATCAATAATCGTGATAAAATCATCAGGGAAGTAATCTAATAAGCAAAATGGTCTACTGCCAGGATTTCTTCCGTCAAAGTATCTTGAGTAATTTTCAATTCCAGAACAATAACCTATTTCTTGTATCATCTGGATATCTAAATTTGTTCTTTCTTCTAATCGTTTCGCTTCTCTATTGAGGTTATTATCTTTAAAATAATTTATTTGTTTTACTAAATCATCTTGTATATTGATAATAGCATCTTTAATCTTGTTTTTTGATGTCACAAAGATATTAGCAGGAAATATCTTGATCTCTTCCATAATTTCTATAATCTTATTGTTTCTTGGATTAAATTTTTCTATTTCCTCAATTTCATTTCCAAAGAAATGAATACGATAACCAATATCATCACATGAAAGATGGATATCAACTGTATCACCTTTAACTCTAAAGTTTCCTTTTTTTAGTTCTGTTGTTGTTCTACTATATAATGATGATACTAGCTTTTGTAATAATTTCTCAGGAAGTATTATATCACCTTTCTTTATCTCTATAATGCCATTATGAAAATCTTCTGGATTTCCAATTCCATATATACAACTTACAGATGCAATAACAATGACATCTTTTCTTCCTGAAAGTAAAGAGGAAGTTGTACTAAGTCTATATTTTTCAATTTCTTCATTAATTAGAAGATCTTTTTCAATATAAGTTCCAGAACTTGGCATATAAGCTTCAGGTTGATAGTAATCATAGTATGAAACAAAATATTCTACAGCATTATTAGGAAAGAATTGTTTAAACTCGCTGAAAAGTTGTGCTGCTAGTGTTTTGTTATGACTTAATACTAGAGTAGGCTTATTAATCTTATGTATTACATTTGCAATTGTAAATGTTTTCCCAGATCCTGTAACTCCTAGTAATGTTTGATATCTGTCACCATCATTTAAACCATTAACTAGTTTTTTTATTGCATTTGGTTGATCTCCAGTAGGAGAGAAGTTAGAGGTGAGTTTAAACCTCATTTCCTTTAAAAGCATTTTTAGCAAGGATGTTTACTTTCTTTTCTAATAATTCCTTGTTTTCTACTGCATTTTTAATGTTGGTTAATGCTTTTTTTAACAGAGAGTTTGTTTCTTTATTATCTGAGAAAAATGAAATATTATTTTCATATTGGTGAATTTCTTGCTCGATATTTTTAATCTTTATTTTTAAAGATTCATACTCTTTATTCAATTTTTCTTTAGAAAGTATATTGATTTTGTTTTTAAATAGTTTTTCTTCTATTTCATGTGGTTTCATTTTTATTTCTATATATTTCTCTTTTATAAGTTGAATTAGTTCATTATTTAACTCGCTATCTATATCTGAAATATCTGTAAATTGTTTCCATTTCTCTATTATTTTATTAATATTATCTAATATTATTTTATGATCTTTAGTTGTAATTTCTTTAAAATTATTTAATAGCGTTCTTTTTAAATCAAGATTCTTCTTTTTATTTTGGTTTATTTTATTGTAGTATGATTTTTTGTTATTAAAGAAATTATTACATGATTTTTGGAATCTTTTTAATAGTTTGTCATTTTTTCTTGTATATCCAAGAGATTGCCATTCTTTTTGTAATGTGATAATTTTATTGGTAGTTAATTTCCAATTTGTATTATTTTCTAATTTTTCTAATTCTTCACAAATTAAAATTCTTTTTTTGATTAATTTTTTTTGTGTTTCTTTTTGTTTTTTATAGAATAATTGTTTGTTTTTATAAAAATTGTCTAATGTGTTTCTGAATTTTTTCCACCCAATCTTATTTTCTTCTTTTGATAATTTTCCAATTTTTTTCCATTCATTTTGCAGTTGCTCACATTTTTTAGTTAATTCATTCCATTGTATATGAGATTTTTCATCTGTTTTTAGTAGGCTATCTATTTTATTACATATATTATTCTTTTGATTAAGCTTTTCTTGATTTTCTTTCTTTTTAGCAGTAAAATAGTCATTTATTCTTTTATTATTTGCTTTACTTGCTTCTTGGAATCTTTTCCATAATTCTTCTCTAAGCTCTCTCTTTACAGGTCCTATATTTTTCCATTCCTCGTGTAGATTTTGTAATTTTTCATGTATGGTTTTGATAGATTTCTCATTTATTAGCTTTTCAGTTTTTTCACATATGGTTGTTTTCTTTTCTAAATTTCTTTTAAAATCTAAGTCTCTGAGGTCTTTATTTATTTGAATAAAATCATAAAATATTTCTACATGGTGATGATATGATTGCCAAATATTATTACTCTCGTATAAAGGAACATGTCCAATAGACCTCCAATTTTTCTGTAATTCTTTGAATTTTTCAAATGTTTTTTTAATAGATTCTTTTTCTTTTGTTAGTTTCCGTATTTCTTCTATTATTTTTTTCTTTTCTTGTAAGTTTTTGTTCTCTTCTTCTTCTTTTTGTTTTCTGAAAATAGCTTTCTTTTTTTTATAGATATTGAGAGCTTTTTTAAATTCAATTTCTAATATATTATTAGGATCTTTATTATCTTGTTGAAGATCTGATATAGATTTGATTTTCTGATAGAACACTGCTTTAATATTTTCAACCTTTTTAGAGATTTCATAAGGTTTATTATTGTCAGATAATTTCTTTGTTATATCAATTAATTCTTCAAGACTTAATGAATTGAAATCTTGTTCAGATTCTTCTTGTATTTTGTTTTTATTATTCAAGATAATATTTATTTAATGCAAATTTACTAATTATAAATAATTTATCTATTCCATATATTCCATGATTCTTCAGCTTGTATTTTAAGCATTTCATAACCGTTTTTAATTTCACAGTTATATTTCTTACCATTTTTCAAGAATAATGTTTCTTGGGGATTATAAATTAAGTCAAATAGAAGGTGTTGCTTTGATAATAAATCAAAGGGTATTTTCGGGCACTTTTTTGTTTGAGGAAACATGCCTAAAGGAGTTGTATTAACTATAATAGAATATTTTTCTATTATTTTTTTATTAATATCACAGTAATCAAATACACTATTTCGTGTAACAGTTTGATAATCTATATTAAGATCACTTAAGACAAATTTTACTGCTTGTGCACTACCTCCATCACCTAATATTAATGCTTTATTTCTATTATTTAATAATGGTATTATACTTTTTTTAAATCCTATAATATCTGTGTTATGTCCAATTATTTTTTTTTCTTTTATTTCAATTGTATTTACAGCTCCTATTTTTTTCACCTCTTCACTAACATCATCTAGAAAAGGTATTATCTTTTTCTTAAACGGTATCGTTACATTTAATCCTGATAGTTTATGATTAAATATGAGACTCCTAATATTTTTTATATCCTTAAGCTCTAAGTTTATATATTTTGTTTTAATGATTTTCTCTTTTTTAAATTTTTTTTTAAAAAACATTTCAGAGAATGAGTGAGAAAGATTATTACCAATTAAAGCAAAGGTTCTCATTAGATTTTTTTACTTGAAATTTTTTCTATAGTATATATTGTTATTATTCCAAGTATTATTAAAGAAACGGCAATTATGTTTTCTTGATTTATTATTTCTGGATAATACCAATGATATCTTAGGACTTTTTCTTTTCCATCTATTATTATACTATCTGCTATTTTTTTCCATGGCCATATAAGGTATAGTGATCCTAAAATAAATCCTGTTAATAGAGCTAGTAAGCTATCCTTGTGTTTTTTCAATAGCCATGCAATTATATGAGAAAAGCCTAATAATCCAGCAATAGATCCTAAAAAAAATAACCCTAGTAGTATATAATTTAATTCGGTAATAGCAGTCACAAGTAGTAATTCATAATTACCTAGTAGGATAAGAATAAAAGAACCAGATAATCCTGGAAGCATCATGCCACTTACTCCTATAATTCCACAGAGAAATACAAAGAATGGATTGCTATTTTCATTTGCAGGATTTAATAATGATATTCCAATAGCAAGTACTATTCCTGTTGTAAATATTATTATGTTTTTTGGGGACCATTTTTTTATTCTTTTGCCAATATAATATATGGATGCTAATATAAGTCCGAAAAAGAATGCCCATATTAATATAGGGTGGTTGTTAAAAAGATATTTAAACAAGCTTGCAATACTAAATACACTTGCAATACTTCCTCCAAAAACAGTGATTAAAAAATATAAATTAATATGTGAGTTGAGATTTTTAAAATCCATGTATAATAGGAGTTTTAAAGCCTTCATATCAAAGGCTTTAAGTGATAGTATTAATTTTTCATAAATATTTGTTATTAAAGCAATTGTTCCTCCTGAAACACCAGGTATTACATTAGCTATTCCCATTGCCATTCCTTTTAAGAAGAATATTATATATTGTTTCAATTTGGTATAAATTTATTAAATGTGTCACCTCTTAGTCCAAGACGCAGACATTCTAATGGTATTATATCGTCATGCGCAATATTACCTAGGTTAACATTTGCTCCAAATGTATTAATAAACCATGCTTGTTGTTCTTTCTTGGGTGTTTCCCATATAATATCTGATATAGATACTTCTTTGATAATATTATTAATTAATTCATGTTTAATAGTTCCGGAATTATTAAAGACTCCAATATTTCCGGATTCACGTCCTTCTGCAATTACTTTCCAGCTGCCAGCTTGAATTTCTTTTTTCATATGCTTAATCCATTGATTTTCAGATATTTCTTTTGATTGTAGTTTAGAGCCTACTTCACTAATTATTTTAAAATCTGTAGAAAATTCACTAATATATTTACATTTCAAATCATGATTTATATTAATTGTTCCATCTGATATTTCAACCATATGAATACCAATACGATTAAGATATGTTTTAAAGTCTTCGATTTGTTTTCTTATTAAGAATGCTTCAAATAATGTGCCACCAACATATACCATCATATTATGTTTATGATATATTTTTATTTTTTCAATAATGTTTGGAGTAATTATACTTGTTCCAAATCCAAGTTTTATAATATCTACATAATCAGAATTAACTTCTAAAAAGTCTTCAGTCTGCCGTAAACTGAGACCTTTATCCATCATCATAGTTAAACCAGTTTTTTTATTCTTGTTTTTTCTGCTAGGAAGGCCTGATAAGATTTCTTTCATTAAGGAGTTTATTCATAAACAAAGATAATAATCCTTTACTAAACAATAATTTAATTACGTAGTTTTGTGAAATTAATATATTACAATGACATTAATTAAATCTATTTCTGGAATAAGAGGTACTATAGGAGGAAAGCCAGGTGAAAATCTTACACCATTAGATGTTCTGCGTTTTACTACTGCTTATGCTTATTTTATTAAGAAACAAAATGATTCTTCAAAAGAAATAGTCATAGGTAGAGATGCTCGTATTTCAGGTGAGATGATTAGTAACATCGTTTCAGGTGTATTGATAGGATGTGGATTAGATGTTTTAGATATAGGTCTTTCAACAACTCCTACTGTGGAAATGGCTGTTAAATTAAGAAAATCTGCTGGTGGAATTATTATTACAGCTAGTCATAATCCAAAAGAATGGAATGCCCTTAAATTACTTAATAATAAGGGAGAGTTTTTATCTAAGGAGAATGGTGAGAGGATATTAGAGTTTGTTGACAACAATGATTGTTGTTTTTCTAATATTGATAGGATAGGAAAATATGGTTTTAATGATACTTATAATAATAAACATATAGAAGAAGTTCTTAATTTACCTTTGGTAGATGTTGATCTTGTTAGGTCATCTAATTTTAAAGTAGTAGTAGATGGTGTTAATTCTTCAGGAGGAATTATAGTTCCAGAATTATTAAATAGAATGGGAGTTGACTGTATTAAATTATTTTGTGATCCAAATGGTAATTTTCCTCATGATCCTGAACCATTACCGGAGAATCTTTCAGTAGCATCAAAATTAGTTATAAAAGAAGGAGCTAATCTTGGGATAGTTGTTGATCCAGATGTTGATCGTTTAGCAATGATTTGTGAAGATGGAAGTATGTTTGGAGAAGAGTACACTTTAGTTGCTGTTTCAGATTTTGTGTTAAGTAAAAAACCTGGAAATACTGTTTCTAATTTATCCTCTACTAGGGCTTTGAGAGAAGTAACAGAATCATATCATTGTAATTATATGCCTTCTGCAGTTGGCGAAGTTAATGTTGTAAATAAAATGAAAGAAATAAATGCAGTTATTGGAGGAGAAGGAAATGGAGGAGTGATTTATCCTGAATTACATTATGGAAGAGATGCGTTGGTAGGTATTGCACTGTTTTTGACACATCTTGCATCTTGTAAGCTTTCTATGACAGAACTAAAATCTACATATCCCAAGTATTTTATTTCTAAAAATAAAATTAAGTTAGATGACTCAATAGATTTAGATAATATATTACAGTTATTAGGTAAAAAATATAAAGACGAGGAATTAACAATAATAGATGGATTAAAAATTGATTTTGATGATAGCTGGATACACCTTAGAAAGTCGAATACTGAGCCTATTATTAGAATTTATTCTGAAAGTAAATCAAAACAATTAGCAGATAAATTAGCTAATCAGATTATAAATGAGATTAAAGATATTATCTGAGATGCAAAGAATTTATTTGGATAATGCAGCTAGTACACCTATTTCGCCAGAAATTATTAAAATGATGTCTGAAATGATGCATAGTAAATTTGCAAATCCATCATCTGTACATTCTTTTGGTAGGGAATCAAAGATAATTATTGAAAAAGCTAGAAAAAGTATAGCTAATTTATTAAATACATCTCCAGGATCGATATTTTTTACTTCTGGAGGAACAGAAGCAGATAATATGGCTATTAGATGTGGCATAGAAAGTTATAATATTAAGCATGCTATTACATCTAAAATATCTCATCATGCTGTCTTATATCCATTACAGTCTTTAGAAAAAGAAGGTAAGATAGAACTTTCTTATGTTGATATTGATAAAAATGGAGTGGTATCATTATCTCATTTACAAAGTTTATTAGCTTCTAATTCTAGAACTTTTGTTTCTATTATGCATGCAAATAATGAAATTGGAACTATACAGGATGTAAATACCATTGGTAATATATGTAAAGATTATAATGCTATTTTTCATTCTGATACTGTACAAACAATTGCTCATTTTCCTTTTAATATGCAAAAACTAAATATTGATTTTATGGCAGCATCTGCTCATAAGTTTCATGGACCAAAAGGAGTGGGTTTTATTTATATATCTGAAGACATGAATATTAATCCACTTCTTAGAGGTGGAGAACAAGAACGAAAAATGAGGGCAGGAACAGAGAATATACATGCTATTGCAGGTTTATCTATGGCTATGGAAATAGCTTATGCTAATCTTGAGAAAGAATCACAATATATTAAAGAGTTAAAATCTTATATGATAGATAGATTAAGATTAGAGATTCCAGATGTTGACTTTTATGGTAATTGTACAGAATTAGATAATAGCTTATATACAGTATTAACTGTTAGTTTTCCAGAATCTCCTATTTCAGAGATGTTGCTTTTTAATTTAGATATTATGGGTATTTCTTGTAGTGGTGGAAGTGCATGTGCTTCAGGAAATAGTAATGGATCTCATGTCTTTTCTACTATACTACCAAATTCTAAACGTAATGGTATAAGGTTTTCCTTTTCTAAATATAATACAAAGGAAGAAATTGATTATACAATTGATAAATTAAAAGAATTATTTGGTTAATTTCTTGATTTTTATTCCAAGATATGCTATTGTAATTGTCATAATTGGAGAAATTATATTGAAAAAACAGTATGGTAAATATGTTAGTGTTGATATCCCTAATACTGCTGATTGAGTTGCTCCACAGGTATTCCATGGTATAAGAACTGAAGTAACAGTTCCACTATCTTCTAAAGTTCTGCTTAAATTTTCAGCTGCTAGTCCTTTTTCTTTGTAAGCATTAGCAAACATTCTTCCTGGTACTATTATACTAAGGTACTGATCAGATGTTGTTATATTAAAGAATATACATGTTCCTGCTGTAGTTCCAACTAAGCTTCCTGTACTTTTACTATATTTAATTACTGGTTCTGCTATTCTATTTAGCATTCCTGTTGCTTCCATACTTCCTCCAAATATCATTCCACAAATAATTAGCCATATAGTATTTAGCATACCACTCATACCATGTGTACATAAAAGGCTATTAACCATTTCATTATTTGTTTTTATTTCTAAACTCGTTGCCATTGCATTAATTAGTGATATGTATATAGAATTAATGGTCAATTTATTAGATCCGGATATTTCTTTTATTATTTCTGGTTGCAATATAATGGCGGTTATTGCTCCTAATATAATACCTGCAAATAATGCAGGTATAGCAGGAGTTTTATTTATAATAAGTAAAATAACTATTGTGGGAGCTAAAAATAGCCATCCTGTAATTTGAAATGAATTGATGATAGTATTTAATATATCATCAACGTTTTGACTTTCTATGGATTGATATGAATAGCCTATTATTAAAAAAATTATAAGTGTAATTATGAATGATGGTATTGTTGTATACATCATATATCTAATATGTGTAAATAAATCTGTTCCAGTCATTGCAGGGGCTAAGTTTGTTGTATCTGAGAGAGGAGACATTTTATCTCCAAAATATGCTCCTGAGATAATTGCTCCTCCGATTAATCCTACAGGTAATCCAAGAGCTTTTCCAATACCAAGTAAAGCAATACCAATTGTTGCTATTGTACTCCATGAGCTTCCTGTTGCTATAGAAATGATAGCGCTTATGATTACAGTAGCAAAAAGAAATATTTTTGGATTTAGTATTTGTAATCCATAATAAATCATTGCAGGAATAATACCGCTTAGTAACCAGGTTCCAGCAAGTGCCCCAATTAATAATAGAATTATCATCGCAGAAGTTGTATTACTAATACCTTTACTTATACCATCTAATATTGATGTCCATTTTGTACCAAAGTTTGTTCCAATGATTATAGCGATAGCTGATGCGAGAAGAAGAGCGATTTGATTTGCTCCACTTAATGAATCATCACCATATAATACTACATTATAAGCTAGTAGTACTATTAGTAATATAATAGGACATAACGCTAATATATATGGTATTTCCTTTTTATTCATAAAAAAGGGTTTATCATAAAAATAATTGAAAATTATTAATTTTTTTCTTCCGTTTCATAATAACCATAACCACCTCCATACCCATACCCATACCCATACCCATACCCATAGCCATAACCTGATATAGAATGAGTGTAATCATTAATAATAATATGTATATTATTAATTTGTTTCTGTTTATATAGGTTATTAATTACATGTAATGTTTTTGTTTTAGAATAATTGTGCCTAACAATATATAAGTTTGCATCTGTATTTTTCATTAAAATAACACCATCAGTAACTAAACCAATAGGAGGGGTGTCAATAATTACATAATCATATTTTTTATTTAAATCTTTTAGTAAATTTTCCATTTTCTTACTTTCTAATAATTCTGCAGGATTAGGAGGTGTTGGTCCAGAAACAATAACATCTAAATTAGTTATTTCACTTTTATGTATAATTTCTTCAATTTTTGATTTATTGATTAAGTAACTGCTTAGGCCTTTTGACATATCTACATTAAAGTCTTCATGCAATTTAGGTTTTCTTAAATCACCACCTATTAGAATTGTTTTTTTTCCAGAAAGAGCAAATATAGCAGCAATGTTCATTGTTATAAATGTTTTTCCTTCTCCTCCAACTGAAGATGTTATTGCAATAATTTTTTTCTCTTTATCTGCAGCTAAATACTGTATATTTGTTCTTAATGACCGAAACGATTCTGCAATAACTGATTTTGAAGCTGTTGGTACTACTAAGTTTGTAGCCTTATCACTATGTCCTATTAAGCCAATTATAGGAATGTCAGTTTGTTGTTCAAGATCAGATTTTTGAGTAATAGTATCACTAAGAAAATCTCTTAACGATATAATAGTAATTGGAGTAAATAGTCCAAATAATAATGCAATAAAAAAACTTAATGATTTATTAGGTTTTATTGGCTTGTCGCTGTCTAGTCTAGCAGTGTCAATTACTTTGTGATCTGATTCGGTACCTGCTTTTGCAAGAGAAGCTTCATATCTTTTTTGTTGTAAATATATTGCTGTCTGTTCATTATATTCATATTTCCTTTTTAGAATCAGGTAATTTTTCTCAGCTTGAGGTAATTTATTAATTTTTGAATTAAAGGTGTTGATTCTTTTAAGTAAATCTTGCTCATAAATAGTAGCTGATGAAATTAGATTTCTTACATTCTCAATAATTGTGTTTTTTGTATGTAGTATTTGTGATAATACTGTTTTATATGTTGGGTTTTCTAATGTAGTGGTGAGTTCTAACTCTCCTTTTTTAGAGTACAAATCAAGTAATTGACTAATTAATCCATTTAATTCTGGATTTTGAATACCCATAGAAGTTGGAGAAACAATACTATTAGGTTTATTTTGTTCATCATCATTTTCTAGATATTCTAGTAGAGATTTATAATATTTAATATTTACTGATTGTTCAGAAAGCGAGTTATCTAATTGTTGTTTTTGAAAATATGCTCCAAATTCTTTATCTACAATCTCTATGTTAGGATTTTTTAATCTAAACACCTCAAGTTTGTCTTCGATTAAACTTAATGAATCTTGAATAATTATTAATTGATCATCAATAAAATTGATTGTATTGATAGCCATGATATTTTTTTCATCTAATCCAGTTCTTATATATATGTTAGTTAATTTATCGAGTATTTGAATATTTTTTCTTGGTGTACTTCCTTTGATGTTAATTTTGATTATAGAGGTTTCATTATTGATAGGATTAACACTGATTTCTTTGATTAATTTTTGTGCGTATTTTTTTGTTTGGTGTAGTTTGAAAGAAAAATCTTTGTTACTCTTTTTTATTTTATTGATGTCAAACAATTTTGTTTTATATATAGAGAACGCATAATATTTGTTTGATATATTTTCACCAAAGTTGTATTTCTTTTTCTCATTGATATCTGATATTAATGTTTTATCTAGTTTCTCAGTTTTAATATTATAAGGATGCTGATCTTTAGATTTCACAGATAAATAAAATGATTTTTCATCAATAATATTTACATGAAAGTCAACTCCAGTAAGTTGAACATTTGAAGAGTCTACAATAACTTTAAATGGGGAAGTTTGAAATAGTTCGTTAGAGATGATAAATCCATGTTGAAAATATGATATCCCTAGTTCCAGTTCTTTTACTATCTGCTCATTTATAGTATAAGAATTAAGAATAACAATTTCATTTTTTAGATTCTTTTTCCCACTAAATATTTCTAACCCTTCTAGTATATTTTCTGCTCCCATTTGTGTATTATTATCATCTCTGATTAATAATGTTGTAGAAACGCTATATTCTGGTGTAGTATATCGGTTGCTAAGAAATGCTATTGTTGTAAATAATATTATTGATAAAATGAAATAATACCAGTATTGAGAGTATTTAAATATAATACCCTTTAAATCAATTGTTTCTTCCCTCTTTTGATTTTCCATTTTTTATTATTCAATAACTTTAAGATATACATTAAATAATATTGCAATTGTTGTTAGAGTAGACAATATCAGTTGAGATTGTGATTTTCTTAAACTTTTCCACTTTAGCGGTTCAATGTAGATTAGATCATTATTTCTTAAATAGAAGAAATCAGAATTTAAGATAGATGCGTCAGTAAGATCTAGATGGTGTATTTGTTTTTTATTTTTTTCAGATCTAATTATTTTTACTTTAGTTAGATTTCCATAATCATTAATGTCTCCAGCCATAGCAATAGCATCATAAATTGTGACAGCTTCTTGATAAATAGGATACCTTCCAGGTGCATTTATTTCTCCTAGTATTGTAAATTCAAAATTTGCTAATTTAACCATTACAAATGGGTTTATTAAATATTTTTCAGCTGCTTTTAGGATAGTTTTTTCAGCTTCTTCAACAGTTTGGTTAAGTACATTAATTTTTCCAACATTTGGTATATCAATAGTTCCTTCTTGACTAACAACAAAACCACTTAAATATAGTCCAGCAGCAGTTAGCTTTTGATTTATATTACTACTTGTATTTCCTTCTATATTAAATAAATTATTTACTTCTTCATTTCTACTTATAACACGTACCATTAAAATATCACCAATTTCAAGATGATGCTTGGGAGGTATAGGTGATATGTCCCACTCTCCCATATTGCTGTTGTTTAAATATGTAATTTTTTGTAGTGGTGTACAAGCTTGTAAGATTATAAAAGTAAATAACAGAAATATTGATGGTTTAAACATTGAATTATCTTATTTTATTACAAAGATAGTAATTAATGTCCTATTTGATACTTTTTAATTTTTCATATAATTTCTCTAAAGGTAAACCTACTATGTTGGAGTAAGATCCGCTTATATGTTTTATTCCAACTAATCCAATCCAATCTTGCACCCCATATCCCCCTGCTTTATCTAATGGGTTGTAATTATTAATATAATATGTTATTTCTTCCTTTAGTAATTTTTTGAATGTTACAGTGCTAGTTTCTGAGAATAGAATGTGCTGTTGTTTTGTTTTTATAGATACTCCTGTAATAACTTTATGTGATGTGTCTGATAATTGTGATAACATATGATATGCTTCTTTAGTGTCTTTTGGCTTATTCAGTATCATGTTATCTAATAATACTATTGTGTCAGCTGTAATTAATAAAAAATTATCTTTTAATTCTTGTATTGAATTACATAAATCATTACATTTCTTTTTTGATAAAAAAATTGCAATTTCTTTTTTGTTGATTTTCTCAGGAAAATCTTCTGG
>MDSW01104009.1_pt1 | contig 14131 bp, 10 predicted proteins | sample 811171 | NCBI WGS metagenome assembly MDSW01 (sample SAMN05326641, study PRJNA326480) | marine metagenome | isolation source: seawater | place: Atlantic Ocean: North West | collected 2012 | reverse complement strand
TTTTAAATTTTCAGCATCATTTTGATAAGCTATAGCTTTATTTTGATATTCTTGCAGCATTGCTTTATATGTTGCGTCAGCATTTTTTTGCATGTCTTCTAATTCAGACTCTGCTTGTTTTGCTTCAGGCATTAGGCTAATTAATTCTTCTGAGTTTATATAACCTAGCTTATGTTGAGCATATGATAATACGGTTAGTGTGCAAATAATTATAGTTAAAATGTACTTTTTCATAATTTTAATATTTAGTTAATATCCAAGTTTTTTTAATATTTGATCACTTACATCTATTCTTTTATTAGTGTATAATAAAATTAAATCTCCATCCTTATCTAATATTATATCGTATCTATTTTCTTCAGAAAAATCATTTATTGCTTTTAAAATTTTATCCTGAATAGGTTGTACTAATTCGTTTCTTTTTGTGAAAAGATCACCATCATTACCATACCTTTTTTGTTCTAAACTTTTAGCTTCTTTTTCTAATTTTAATATTTCTTGTTCTTTTTCGATTCTTTCCTCTTTGGTCATTAAAAATTGTTTTGTTTGATAGTCTTTATACATAAATTCAACTTCATTATATATTTTTTCTATTTCTTCATTCCATTTTAATGATAATTGATTTATTTGTTCAGTTGCAGATTTATATTCTGGTATTTTGTCTAAAATATAATCACTACTTACATATGCTATTTTTTGGCTAAGTAAAATAGAGCTAAATATTGTAAAGACAGAAAGTATAAATATTTTTTTCATAATCTAAATATAATAAATTAAAATAATTGATTTATTGAAAAATGAAATTGTCCTCTATTTGCATCAGGTTGTCCTGTTATAGGGTCAAAGCCATATCCCCAGTCTACCCCCATTATGCCCATCATTGGGATACTTATTCTTACACCTAGTCCAGCGGATCTTTTTACATTGAAGGGATTGAATTTGTCAAATTCTTCCCAAGCGTTACCTGCTTCTAGAAAACCTAAAATGTAAATTGGTGATTGAGCACTTAAGGAAAGACCATATCTTAATTCTAAAGTATATTTGTTGTATATTGTTGCTCCAGTAGATGGAGTTAGAGAACCGTTAGAATATCCTCTAAGAGCTATAATATCTCTTCCGTCTAGGTTCATTCCATATAAACCATCACCTCCAACATAAAATCTCTCGAAAGGAGATAAACCTATTTCTTTATTATACATTCCAATTAATCCATATTCTAAATTAGTTTTTAAAACCAGCTTGTCTGAAAAACTGTTAAACCAATTAGCTCCAAATTTCCATTTATGATATTCTACCCATTTGAATTTTTCTTCATCACTTAATTCTTCGTAGTTGTCTTTAGGGTTTAATAAAGAATAAGGAGGAGTCATTTGTATAGATAAAGAAAAATTAGACCCTCTTCTTGGGAAAGTAGGTTGGTCTACAGAGTTTCTACTGAGAATTACGTTATAACTATAATTATAAGATTTGCCATTATTTAAAGTAAATGATGATGTTGAATTTGTTAAGTCAAAATTTTGCAGATTAATGCTCTGATAAAGACCAAAATAATCGTCAGGCCACTTTAATCTTTTGTTTAAACCAATGTTAATGCCTGTAATTTTTATTGTTTCTCTATTTGGGTCATCTGATTCTAATCCGTTAGTTTGTACAGAGTGTGATAAAGATGACGACAGAGAATTTGGTTTTTTGCCACCAAACCAAGGCTCAGTGAATGATATTGCATATTGCTGGAAGTAAGCCCCATTAGATGATGCTCTTATTGAAAATTTTTGCCCGTCTCCTGAAGGTAAAGGAGACCAAGTAGATTTATCTTTAATATTTTTTGTTGAGAAATTATTGAAAGAAACCCCAAGAGTTCCTATTACTCTTCCAGCTCCCCAACCACCTTGTAATTCTATTTGGTCGGTATGCTTTTCTTCAACTATATAATTTACATCAACTGTTCCGTTTTCATTATTAGGTTGTATGTCAACATCTAATTTTTCATTATCAAAATAATTTAATTGAGCAATTTCTCTTTGAGACCTCATGATCATAGATCTACTGAATAAATCTCCGGGTTTAGTTCTTATTTCCCTTAATATCACTTTATCATTAGTTTTTGTGTTACCAGACACAGTCACATTATTTATTTTAGCTTGTTTCCCTTCTAAAATATTTATAATTACATCAATTTTGTCTATTCCGTTTAAAACTTCATTTGATTGCACCTGAGAAAACAAGTATCCATTATCTAGATATAAAGAATGTACATCGTTTCCGTCTGGACTTCCGTATAGTTTTTGTTCTAATTTTGTTCTGTCAAAAACTTCATTTTTTTTAAAATTAATAATTTTGAATAATTGTTTATTGCTATATATCGTATTTCCTACGAACTTAATATTGCCAAAATAGTATTGTTGTCCTTCACTTATATTTATGTAAACATCAACATCACTGTCTTCTTTTTTTTCTATATATTGTTTTTCTATTTTAAAATCTAAAAAACCATTTTCAAAATATTTATTTTCAATTAAAGTTAAATCTTCTTTTAAATTATCTTCTAATATCTTTGAAGGTTTAAAAACTCTTAACAATTTACTTTCTTTTGTGTTTTTCATAACTCTTTTGAGCTGGTTTTCATTTAAAAAGTTATTGCCTGAAAAATTTATAGATTTGATTTTTACTTTTTCTTTTTTGTTTATTTTTATGCTTAGATACATGTAATTATTCTCCTCTATATTATCTATTATGTCTATTTCAGCATTAAAGAATTTTTTGTCTTTTAGAAAATCACTAGTTTTTTGTTTTATTACCTCTAAATCACTTTTAGATAAGCTTTGTCCTTTTGTTAATTGAAGTAACTCTCTTAGTTGATCTTCTTCTGATTTTTTTATTCCATAAAAGTTAAATTTGGATAATTTAGGATTTTCTTCTACATTAATTTTTAAAAATATTAGATCGTTTTCTTGTTTTTCTTTTTTAATATTTACGTTTGAGAAAAGTTTCTGATCCCATAGTTTTTTTATGCTAATACCTAAATCTTCATCTAAATTTATGTTTTCACCTATTTTTAAACCTGAAAATTTTATTATAGAACTGTGATCAATATTTTTGTTTCCATCTACTATTATGCCTCCTATTTTGTATATGTTATTATAATCTTTAGATTGACTAAATGATATAATGGAGCACATGGAAATTAGAAAAAATATAATTTGTTTTTTCATGTTTGTAAAAATATGATTTTTTGTTATATCAATTACTTAATTTTGCCAAATCTTCTTTTCCTTTTTTTAAAGCTATTTATGGCTCTAATCAAATCTTGCTTGTTGAAATCAGGCCACATTTTTCTTGAAAAATAAAATTCAGAGTAAGCTATTTGCCATAATAAAAAATTACTTATTCTATGTTCCCCGCTTGTTCTTATAACAAGTTCAGGGTCAGGTATTTTGTTTGTAGTTAAATATTCGCTAAAAATTTCTTCATTGATTTTTGAATGGATGCTTTTGTTTTTGATTATTTTTTTAACAGCCTCTACTATTTCCCATCTAGAACTATAACTTAAAGCTAATATTAATGTCATGTTTTTGTTGTCTTTTGTTTTTTCTATAGCTTCTTTTAAGTTATTTTGGCATTTTAAAGGTAAATCTTTTGTGTTGCCTATTGTTTGCAGCCTTATTTTGTTTTTCATTAACGTAGGAATTTCTTTTTTTATTGTTTTTATTAATAAATTCATTAAACCTTTTATTTCTTTTTTAGGTCTATCCCAATTTTCTTTTGAAAATGCGTATAATGTTAAAAATTTTACTCCTAGTTCAGCAGCACACTCTACGGTTTCTCTTACAGATTTAACTCCATTTAGATGTCCATACAATCTTATTTTAGATTTTTGCTTTGCCCATCTACCATTACCATCCATAATTATAGCAATATGAGAAGGAATATTTTCGTTTTTTTTATTTAAGGACATTATAAAATAAGTTTAATACATACAGACTTTAGGAGTTGTGTTAAACTTGTATATTATGGATATACCACAAAAACTAAACCAATCATTCCAGTTGTTTTCGTTTCCTCTGTTTTTATCTATGTTTTCATCCCATAAATTTATCCCAGAGTTGTTTTGCAAATGCCAGTTTTGATAATCAACTGATCTGTCAGATAGTTCTGCTGCAATTTGATTTTCAGCATACAAAATTGAAGGGTCTACATATGTTAAACTAACGTCGTCTATGTAGTCTGTGAATATTTTTCTAATTCCATATTCTATTGAAAAACTAAAATTTTTTGCAACACTCATTTTAAATCCGACACCTAAAGGTATTGCGAATTGACTTAGCATATACGGACTTCTTTCAGGATATCCTGCTGAATTTTGACCTTCTGTTCCCAGATTTTGTAATTCAATCCAAGGATTGCTTGTTCCAACACCATCATTATCAAAAGGGTTTGCAGTGTCATATCTTCTAGCTTGTGGATTGAATTTATAAAAAGATATACCAGATGTTATATAAGGTGAAAAAGAGTACTTTTTGTTTCCAGTTTCGTAATTCATAAAGTTAAATTCAACTTGAGCAGATATTTCTGTTATAGGAGATTTAAAGTGTAAGTTTCTATTTATTTTAGTTGAATCAACTTTATTTGTTTTGTCACTTCCTCTTATTTCTCCATGAAATATAGATGATTTTATTGCGAATCTTCTATCTAAGTTTTTTTTATAAAAAACACCTACAGCTGGTTGTATTAGATTAAAATGAACTTCATTTAAATCACCAATATAGTAAGATCCTCCAGCAAAAAATCCTACTTCTTCATACTGAACAAAAGATTGAGATTTTAAAATAAAAGGTAGAATTAATAAAAGTGTTATTATTTTAATTTTTTTTATTGTAATCATATTCAAATATAGTTAATAAGTATTAGTTATTTTAATTTCTTTTGTCTTTTCCCCACATTAGCTTTTCATTAATTGTTGCTATAAAAGTTTGACCAGGTATTTCTATAATATTGATATGAAAATTACACTTTTCAATAGTTATATCATTGCTTGTTTGTACTGCTCTTGACCTTGAATCTAAAGTTATTAAACAAAGTTCGTCTCTGTCTTCTACCTTTAGTTTTATTTTATCTGTACTTGATATTACTATTGGTCTTACGTTAAGATTATGGGGAGCAACAGGAGTGATAACAAAATTATTGGTTCCGGGTATTAATATAGGGCCTCCAGAACTTAAAGAGTACCCTGTAGATCCAGTTGGAGTTGAAACTATCAAACCGTCAGCCCAATATGTATTAAGAAATTCTTCATTTAAGTACGCATGTATTTTAATCATGGAAGAGGTGTCTTTTCTAAGTACAGAAATTTCATTTAATGCAAAATTCATATTTCCGAAAATTTGATTTTTTGTTTTTAAAGACAAAAGATGTCTTCTTTGAATAGAAAAATTATTATTTAATAAATGATTTATTGCATCATAAACTTGATAAGTTGCTATACTTGAAATAAATCCTAATCTCCCTGTATTTATGCCTAGTATAGGTATTTTTAAATCTTTAATAAATGTAATTGCACTCAGGAAAGTACCATCGCCTCCTACACTCAGGAAAAAAGAAATATTTTTAATTTTTTTTAAACTTTCATAATCTTCAAAGAACTCAACTTTATTTTGAAATTTAATTTTATGAGTTTTAGTAAAAGAGAAAAAGTCTTTATAAAAAACAAGTTTTATGTTTTTTTTTTCTAAAGTATTTATTATTTGTTGAAAAGTAATCTCGTATGATTCATGAAATGGAGACCCGTATATTACAATTTTCATTTTTTTGATATATTTTATAATACAAACATAATATATTTATATATTGTTAATATTAATTGCAATGACAAAATTAAGCGTTAATTTAAACAAAATAGCAACTATAAGAAATGCCAGAGGAGAAGGTATGCCTAGCGTTACTAAAGCAGCTGTAGATGCCCAAAGTTTTGGAGCAGATGGAATAACCGTACATCCTAGACCAGATGAAAGGCATATTAGGTATAGTGATGTTTACTCAATTAAAGCAAATATTAAAATAGAATTAAACATCGAAGGATATCCTTCAAGAAAATTTATTAATCTTGTTAAGAAGGTTAACCCTGTTCAGGTAACTCTTGTTCCAGACAAAACAAATGTTTTGACTTCTAATTGTGGATGGGATATAAAATCAAATTTTGATTTTTTAAGAAAAAATATTGAAATTTTAAAATCACAAGGAATAAGAGTTTCTTTATTTGTAGAGCCAAATCTCAAAATTATTGAACAAGCAAAAAAAGTGGGTGCTGACAGAGTAGAATTATATACTTATTATTATGCTAAAAATTATTATAACGATAAATTTTCATCTATAAAAAAATATATTATGGCTTCAAAACATGCAAAAAAAATAGAATTAGGATTAAATGCTGGGCATGATTTGAATTTAAGTAATTTGCGTTTTTTTAATAGAAATATTATTGGTTTATTAGAGGTGTCTATTGGACATGCTTTAATCAGTGATTCTATTTATTATGGTTTTGAGAATACAATTCAAATGTATAAAAAGGAGTTAAATTAATGTTATTGCATTCTAAAATTTCAGGTCAAGGACAGCCTTTTTTAATATTACACGGTTTGTTTGGTTCTTCAGATAATTGGTATAGTTTTTCAAAAAACTTTTCTGATAAATTTGAAGTTCATTTAATTGATTTAAGAAATCACGGAAGGTCTTTTCATTCAAAAAACATGAATAATAAATCTATGGCTAAAGACCTTTTATTTTATATAAAACATTATGATTTAAAAAATATTATATTAATGGGACACTCTTTAGGAGGTAAAGTAGCAATGAAATTTTCTATTAAAAATTATAAATATTTAGAAAAGCTTATTTCAGTTGATATAGGTCCTAAAAATTACTCAATTGAGCACAATAATATTATAAATGTTTTACATGATTTAGATATGTCTATTTTTAGTTCTAGAAAAGAAGTTTTCCAATTCTTGAATAATATATATAAAGATGAGTCATTGTCGCGATTTTTAGTTAAAAGTATACGAATAGAAAAAGAAGATGTTTCTTTTAGGTTTAATGTTGATTCTATAAAAAATAATATTGCTTATTTTGGAGAAAAACTAGATTCCGAAGAAATTTGTAACACAAATTCTTTTTTTATTAAAGCAGAAAAGTCAGATTATATTATTAAAAAAGATTCTCAAATTATATTAAATCATTTCCCAAATTCTAATATAATAGAGGTTAAGGATGCTAGTCATTGGGTTCACGTAAGGAATCCTATTGGTTTTGTTAATACAATAAAAGAAATAATAAATTATTAATATTTTATTATTTTTTTGACTTCAGATTTTGAATTTGTTTCAAATACGAGAGTATAAACACCAGAGCTTAAATTTGATAGATTTATTTTTTTTGTGTTTTTATATTCTTTTATTTTTTTACCGTTTTGTAGTATTTTTAATTTAAAATCACTGTTCGATGATATTGAGATTATATCTTGAAAAGGATTAGGGTAAACTGCAATTTGATTTGACTCTTCATTTATCTCTGTTGAAACTTTGTTAAATCTATCAGAAAATTCTTGAAAATATTGATTAGCTATTGAAAAGTCATTAATTATCAAAGTGTTTTCATCATTATTATTTTCAGCTGCTGCAGACCAGTTGTGAGACCCTGTTATTACTTTTGCACTATTTGAAAACTGAGAACTAGTTCCATCTATTATGCAATATTTATGATGCATGACATTATTTGTGCTTGGGGGATTGCCTGAGTGGGCAATAACATTAACACCTGAGTTTAATAAGTTTTGATATTCTGAACCAGTATTATTTGCTTGTTCTATTATTCCTTTTGCTGTTGTAAAAGGTATCATGCTAATTATGGCGTCAGCAATTTCATCTTTTGTGAAAGCTAGTAAAGCAAAATCAATTTCATCATTTGATGTTAAAATGTTATTGATTATTTTACTAGTTACATTATCTGAAGGAGAAAAATATAATTCTATTTTTTTTCCATTTATCACAAAATCATGAGGAGTGTTGTTTGTTTTGTTTGGTCCAAATTTAGCATTGGTAGCATTTGGGTATAAAGAATCAGAACCCCACATTTCGTTGAATTCTAATTCATAAGCTTTTGCTAACGATTCATCCTGTATAATTATTAAATTATTATAATCATCAAAAAGATTGTTAGATGTCCAATTTGTTGACCCACTTAGTATATATGAGTTGTCTGAGCTGTCAGCATCAACAATTATAAATTTATTATGCATAATTCCTTGTCCGTTAGGTCTTTTTAGAACCGGTATGTTAGAGTTTATATTGCCAAGAGCTAAATTTGTAGTGCTTTCACAAGTTATGTATCTAATTTTAACTCCTCTGTTATAAGCATCATTAATTGCGTTTTCTATTACAGAGTTAGCATGATTATAAACACATATATCTAGTGTTGATTCAGCTTTGTTTATTAAAGCGGCAATTGTGTCATTAAATCCTGTTGTTATATTTTGAGCATAAACTCCATCAGCTACAGAGTGGTCTACAGAGTTATTGAAATAAACTTTTATTTCACCAGAGGAAAGAGAAGCCGTAGAATATATCCCTACAGGAGAAAAAGCGGTATCTACTCCATTTATTGAATAACATTGGATATAATATATTGTTGCAGGGTTTAAGTTGTTTATATTAATATTATGATTTATATTATTTCCTCCAATGTTATAATCTACAAGAGAACTAGGAGATAAACCAATCTTATAATTAGTAGATCCAAATATATTTGTATTCCAATATAAATCAAATGAAGTTGTGGTTATGTTTTCTTGTGATACAGGTGAAATAAGATAAATAGAGTTTTGAGTTATAATATCATTTGTATCTCTTGGTAGTAATTGATAACCTCCAGAACCCGTAAAAGAAAATTGTGATGATATTCCAACTAAATCAACGTAAGAACTAGGTATTAATGTATTTTCTAAAGGGCATCCAGTTTTTATGTATATTATTCCATTTTGACCATTAGAGGTAAAGCTTTCTGTTGAGTTGCCACTAAAAGTACCACCTGCGTTATCGAAAACAACATTATTTATTCTTACTAATTCACCCTCTGTTGATTCCCCCATTTGGTTGGCGTTTATAATTTGTGGTGTAGGAAGATTGTTGTTTTGAGAATGAATAGTTAAACTATTTATTGGATTTAACTCAAGTAATCCATTGTAATCTACTAATTCACCTGATACGGTAATACTATCTCCTCTCATTACATTACTCATAAAAGTTTGAGCTTGATCATATATAGCTAGACCAGCTGAACTGTCTTCTATATATCTTATTATGCCTAACTCGCTCCCATTTGTGACAATACCACTAATAGTAACTGTCGCTCCTATCCCTTGATTTCTAGCAGATTGTATATTTTGAGCTTGAGTTTGTAAGAAAGAAAATATCATTATTATTAAGTATATATTTTTCATATTTTAAAAGTTTAAGGTTAAAGACAAATTTACTCTTCTTGGCATGCCAAAAAACACACTTGATGATTTTGCGTCAAAATCATTAAAGCTAGGGTTATTGTATGAATCATTATTTTGAGCATCTGCTATATATATTTCATTTGTTGCATTTAGCACACTCATCTTGATTTCACAGTCTATGTTTTTATAAAAATCTATAAATTTATATCCACAATGAAAATTTACTATTTTATAGTTTGGTATTTGCCAAGATTGTCTGCCGCTATTTTCCCCCTCTAAAGAAAGAGGGTCAAATTCCGCATAATAATCTCTAAATAAAGTTGTTTTTATTTTTGCCCAAAATTTTCTTGAAGGGCTCCATTTTATACTATATCCAAATTGAGTTTGTGCAGCATCACTTACTTTAACATTTTCAGCGTCAAATGCTTGTTCTACAACATTTCCAAATTCATCAACTACTAAATTATTATCATCATCATAAAACCTAACTGTGTCAGATGAATTCCATTTCCAATCACCTATAGAAGCTAAACCTTCTATAGTCCATTTTTTATTTATTCTATAAGCAAAATCAAACTCTACACCTTTGTGTATTGCGTCCATTCCGTTTATGTTTGACCTATATGTAACATCATCTATTATTACTATAACTCCTCCGTTAGAAGGTTTGTTTTCCCATATTGTATAATAAAGGTTTAAGTTGCTTGAAAAAGTATTGCTTCTATAAGAATGTCCTAGTTCAAAAGCTCTCACTTTTTCATTTTGAATATTTTTAAATAATTGATTACTATAATCAAAAACGTTATTAAATCTAGGAGCTTTAGATATTAATCCTGTATTGAAGAAAACATTGTGTTTATCATCTATATTGTAATTTATACCTGATTTAAAAGTATAGCTATTAAATTTCTCCCAATTAGTTTCAGTGTGTCTAGCGTACTCTGAGTTTCTAGTATATATAACACCATTATATTCAACAGAATCTTCAACCATAATAACACTATAAGTCTGAGATATAGGGTCATAAACTACTTGTTTTGAGGTGCCTAAACATTGAGTTATTGTCGTGTCTTCAAGAACTAAGTCCATTTTTTTAAAATAATCTATTCTTTTATATTTGCTTCTTGCTGTAGAAAAATTAATAAAACCACTTAAATTGTCATTATTGTCAATTTCTATTTGTCCAAAACCACCTTTCCAATTTACAATTCCATCATTATGATAATCTATTTTGTCTCCTACATATTTCATTATGTTTGTTTGTGTTTTATTGCTTTCATTTATGTAATAATCTCCTCCTAATAAATCATAAACTTCTCTGTAATGTTCACCTTTATATGATCTATAGTCTAATCCTCCTGAGAATGACACAAAATCATTAGGTCTATAATTTAAAGTAGAAAGGCCTCCAATCCAATAATGATTATTTATTGAACTTCTTAGAATGGAAGTAGATTTTGTGGCTTCATTACTATAGAGACCGTCTATAAAAGAGATGTTATTATCATAAATTGATTGTAGATTTATTAAACCTAAATCGTTTATATTATTATAACCATTTGAAAGACTAGTTCCACCTCCTTGACCTATAGAAGCATATATTATATTTGAAATATAAAGATTATCATCTAAGCTCCAAAAATCTCTTATTGAAAATTGTGGCTTATGGTAATAATTTTTTTTAGTATTGAGCCTTGTGTAAGAAGAATGTATTGTGTCCCCATATTCATTTATTCTATATCGATCTATTTCACCTACATGCTCATTATAGTCATATCCTAGGTCAAATACTTCAGGAAAATAGCTGGTATCTACATTTAAATCATTTGCAGCTTGTTCACTATATGTCGCGATAGAATTTTTGTAAGATCTCTGTCCATGATGCTGCGGAGCCCCCATGGCTGTAAATGTAATTATGTGCTTGTTTAATTGTTTTTGAATTTTAGCATAATAAAATAAACCTTCAGTATAAGCTTGATCTACATATCCAATACCTTTTTTGTAAGAACTAGCCAAAGTAAAACCCCATCCTTTTTTATTTTTCATGTTTAAACCTAAGCTGGTTCTATAATAACCAAAGCTTCCTATTTCTTGTTTTACCTTCATAAAGTTTTTACTTTTTATTCCTTTTGTTATTATGTTCATAGTTCCTCCTACTGAGGGTATAGCTATTTTTGAAGAACCTAAACCTCTTTGAACTTGTATATTTGAAGTAACAGCATCGAGTCCAAACCAATTGGACCAATAGACCCATCCGTTTTCCATGTCATTAACAGGTATCCCGTCTATCATTACAGCCACATTTCTTTGATTAAATCCTCTTATTGTTATCCTAGCATCACCATCTCCTCCCCCTTGTTGTGTTGCGTACACACCAGGAGTAGAATTCAATATCATAGGTATATCTTGTGATGCTAATTCACTTTCTATTTTTTCAGCATTTATAGTTGAAAAAGCAACAGGCGTTTTTCTATCAATAGCGATATCAGCAACAACAGAAACTTCACTTAATTTTTTATTTGATAAATAAAAATCATTTTTAGCTTCTTTTTTAGAGCCATTTACTTCTTTAGTTATATTTTCATATCCCACAAAAGAAACTTCTATTTTGTATTTTTCTTTTTCTTCAATTACAAACTCATATTCTCCATTGAAATCTGTTGAGGTGATAAATTTATTATCTACAAAAATGTTGGCTCCAATTAATGTTTCTTTTGATGATTTATCATAAACATTTCCATAAAAATTAACCTGTGAAATTATAAGTAGAGGTGAAAATAAAAAAAGTAAAGAAAAATAAAAAAATTTCATTTTCTAATTAACAATCATTGTTGTGTTTGTTTGTTTATTTTTTGTGTTTACAATAACAAAATAATTGCCTTTTTTGTAGTTTTTAACATTTAAGAAAACCACTTTGTCTTTAGGTGATATATTTTGTATAACCTGTCCGCTAGAATTAATTATTTGTAAACCTTCAATAAACTCATCTGATTGTATTATCATGAAATCTGTTTCAGTAATAGGATTTGGGTATATTTTAACATTGTTTTCGATTTTTTCAACAGATGAAACAGGAGCACAGTCACAAGTATGTGATCCTAAATTAGCCCAGTCATTAGCTGGTAAAGAATCCCACTCTAAAGTCACATTAAAGACAACAGACTGTATAGAACCATGTTTTATATTGCTTTTCCTTTTTAATATATTATTTTGTGTCCATGTAGAACCACCGTTTGCATCAGTAAATCCAGCACTAGCGTCATCTGTCCAACCATACCCAGGATCTTCTCCTATTTTCCCAATACAGTCTAATATGTCCCATCCGGCAAAACCACTTTTTTCTAAAGTTATCGCATCATCTCCATTAAAATAACAAACTGCAGGATATTCAACATCATGTAAGTCTGACATTGAATGTAGATTAGCGTCAACAGCAGGTGACCACCAAGTACCCATGTCTATTGAGTCAGTTTGACCATTACAAGCTACAATTACATCATAAGGAGCTATAAAACCACTTAAAGGGAAAGACTCAGTTTCTGTTGGAGACCCATTACCGTATCTTTTTACAGCATAGTTTTCTAAATATATTGTATCACTAGTTGGATTGTATATTTCAAATCCTTTATCATTACCCCATCCTTCTAAATATTCTGAGAAGAATAAATCTGAACAGTCTTGAAAAACTATTTGTGAAAAACTGTATATAGGGAAAAGTATAGATATTAAAAGGATTCTGATTGTCATAGTTATAAGTTTTTGTTTAAAACAAATATATATAAATTACATTTATATAAGTATAAAAAGAAATAACTAATTATTAAATTTACGTTAATTAAAGAAATAAAAGATTGAAAAAAATAAATGACTTTAAAGAATACCTAAAGGAATATAAAGAAAGTATACATGACCCTGAATCTTTTTGGAACAATAAGTCTAAAAGTTTTGTTTGGTATAAAGATCATGATCAAGTATTATCTTGGGATTTTGATAATTATAATGTTAAATGGTTTCAAGGAGCTAAATTAAATATAACAGAAAACTGTTTAGATAGACACTTACGTTTAAAGGGTACTAAACCAGCTATAATTTGGGAGCCTAACGACAGCAAAGATGAAGCACAAGTTATATCATATAACGAACTTTTTTCTCAAGTTTGTAAATTATCTAATGTATTACTTGCGAATAATGTTAAAAAAGGTGATAGAGTTTGTCTTTATATGCCTATGATTCCTGAATTAGTATTTTTTGTTTTAGCTTGTGCTAGAATCGGAGCGGTTCATTCTGTAGTATTTGCAGGTTTTTCTTCTAAATCTCTATCTGAAAGAATAAAAGATAGCGGCTGTAAAATTTTAATTACAGCAGATTACAGTTATAGAGGAGATAAGGTTATTAATTTAAAAAAAATTGTAGATGAAGCTCTTGAGAGTGCTGATATAGTTGAAAGGGTAATAATTGTAAAAAAAGGTCAAAAAGACATTAAAATAAATAAAGAAATAGATGTTTTATTGAGCGAAGAAATTAAGAAAGTCGATAATATTAGACCAGCAGAAGTCATGGATTCAGAAGACCCTTTATTTATTTTATATACATCCGGATCTACGGGAAAGCCAAAAGGTATTTTGCACACAACAGCGGGTT
>MDSW01078892.1_pt1 | contig 14131 bp, 13 predicted proteins | sample 811171 | NCBI WGS metagenome assembly MDSW01 (sample SAMN05326641, study PRJNA326480) | marine metagenome | isolation source: seawater | place: Atlantic Ocean: North West | collected 2012 | reverse complement strand
TTTTTTTCCATCCAACGGAATTATCTGTTATTTTTTTTAATTTTTTGCTTATGTCTTTAAATAGTTCTTTTTCTCTCAATGTAGAGTCTTGGGTTTCATTTTCACTGTAAATATTACTTCTATTAATGGTATTCATAGCCAGCGTTTTCTTCTTTTATATGATTTCAGATCTTTAAATGACTTTCTTTTATCATTGCCTCCACCTAAATAAAACTCTTTGACATCTTCATTTTCCGCAAGCTCACTTGACTGTCCCTCCATCACAATTTTACCATTTTCCATAATATAAGAACGAGCAGATAAACTCAGAGCTAGTTTTGCATTTTGTTCTACAAGCAAGATAGTAATACCTAATTCACTATTAAGCTTTTTTATAATATCAAAGACTTCTTTTACTAGCATAGGTGAAAGACCCATAGATGGCTCATCCATTAATATAATTTTTGGCTTAGCCATTAATGCTCTACCTATCGCTAACATCTGTTGTTCTCCTCCAGATAAATATCCCGATAAACCTTTTCTTTCTCTGAGCCTAGGAAAAAAATCCATTACTTCGTCTATATTACTCTTAATTAGTTTTCTATCCGATCTGGTATGGGCTCCTAGCCTTAGATTTTCCTCTATGGTCATATCAGAAATACATCTCCTGCCTTCCATTACTTGAAAAATTCCATATTTAACAATATCTGAAGGGTTTGCCTTAGTTATGTCGTGACCTTCAAAAGATATATTTCCTTTTGTAGTTTCCCCATCTTCTGTTTTTAATAGCCCAGATATTGACTTTAGGGTAGTAGACTTTCCTGCTCCATTTGCTCCTAATAAAGATACTATTTCTCCTTCATTAACTTGCATGCTAAGTCCTTTAATCACTAAAACAACCTCGTTATATACTACCTCTATATTTTTTATATTTAGCATTTACTAAGACTAATTAATTTAATATCCTCTCCACTCTGCCCTTCTAGGTAGAGTAATTTGGTCTTCTTTTACTAATTGAATAACTTTTTCCTTCATCAATTGATCAACATTTTTTTTATCTGTTGCTCCATTTACTTTAACCATATAAATTGGAACTTCCATAAGACCTCTATGATCATCATTTTTCCAAGTTGAAGGTAAACAAACTCCACCTAGACCTTTTGGAACCCAGTTTTCCTTCTCATACATGGCATTTCTTATACCTTCTCCATTAAGTTTGCCACCTGTCATAGCAGTTTTCATAGCTTCAGCAATATAAAACATCGAACAAACAGCAGAGATATAGTGAACTGACCTGTATTGGTCGCTTTTCCCAGACATTGCTGAAACATTCTTGATTAGTTCCATTCCTTCTTGATTATCTCCCCAAACTGAATTTGTTCTAACAGCAAAAACAATTCCATCTGCAGCTTTACCAGAAGCCTTTATAACCGTTTCATCTACTCCCCAAACATTTGTCATGAATTGCACTTCAGCGCCTACTGTATCACATGCCTTTAAAAGAGCAGTTGTAGAATTAGAAGAGTTAGCTAAATATGCATAATTAGCCTCAATCTGTTTTAATGTAAGACATTGTGCAGTAAAGTCTCCGGGTGCCAAAGTATAATTAATTACTGATAATACTTCAAAACCTATTTCTTCAGCATACTCTTGACAAGCTTGTTTAGGAGCATTGGGGTATGGATGATTATCTCCCATATGAACAAACTTTGGTTGGCCTGAATTTTCCTTACGTTTCCAATCATTTAAAGCCCAAGTAATTAAGCCTCTACAAGCATCAGAGTATGATGGTCCATAAAAAAAATTATATGGTGCTGCTTTAAAAGAGTTGGGGGCTTTACCAGTAGGATCAGTTAATTGTCCTGCATAAGAACCAGAAAAAAACGGTATCTTATCTCTAGCTATTGTTTCCATTAATGCTTCTGTGTCTGCTGTTCCCCAACCTATTACTGTGATAACTTTAAGTCTAGACTTCCATCTCTTATAAGTGGCTACGGCTCTAGGAGCTTTATAACTATAATCTACAGTTTCTAATCTTATTTTTCTATTATTAATACCCCCATTTTGATTTATCCATTTTATAGCATCAATATGTCCTTGGCCGAAAGGCTTTCCTACACTTGAAGTTGGACCGGTAAAATCTACTAACTGACCTATTGGTATTTCTTTTGAGAATATACTTTCGGTAAAAATAAAAGTTAGAAATGTAATACTTAATAGTTTTTTGAAAAATTTTGTCATAATGCCTCCTGTATACTAATAAGAAAAAGGATATAATTTAAACCATGCTCTAATTTGTCCCCATCGATAGGCTAATCCATTGGGTTCAAAAATCAAGAATAATATTATTACTAATCCTATGGAGGCTTCTTTTATGAAAGGTATCGCATCAGAAAGAGACAATAAATTGTCTATATTTGTTCCTGATAAAGATCTAGTTAACCAGTCCATTATTTCAGGAAGAAAAACCATAAATGCTGCTCCCATCATAGATCCTCTGATTGATCCTAATCCTCCTATTATTATCATCGCTAAAAATGATATTGATAATTGGATATTAAACTCTTCTATTGACACGAAGTTTAGATAATGTCCATAAAGAGCACCTCCTAAACCAGCAAAAAATGATGAAATTCCAAAAGATAAAATTCTATATTTTGTTAAATTAATACCCATCATCTCAGCTGATAAATAATGATCTCTAACAGCTAAAAAAGCTCTTCCATCCCTTGTTCTCATTAGATTTGTAGCTAATATAAAACTTACTATTACCCAGAATAATACTATGTAAAAATACTTCTCATCTGAGTCAAAGAATATTCCAAAAATTTTTAATGGTTCTGCAGATGCTCCATCTACACCACCTGTAAACCAAGTAGCTCTTGAAAAAAAATCTTCCATTATGAACTGTGCCGCAAGAGTAGCTATAGCTAAATATAATCCTTTAACTCTAGCTGCAGGTATTCCAAATAGAATGCCGATTAAGGAAGTTAAAATTGCAGCAAGGGGGATTGAAATAAAAACTGGAATAAAAAAATTATTATTTAACCATGCCGATGCAAATGCACCAAATCCAAAAAAAACAGCATGTCCTACTGAAATTTGGCCAGTAAACCCCACTAATATGTTTAATCCTAGAGCAGCAATTGCGTAAAACCCAATGTATATTAACAAAGATAACAAGTAACTATCAAGATATGTAGGGCTTATTAACAACAGTAAAACGCCTGCTATAGCTAAATAAAATCCTTTTTTATCTTCAAACATAGACATATCGCTTTTATAAGAAGTCCTAAAGTCACCACAAGGTCTGCTGTTTTTTAAATTCATACCCTTAAACCCTCTCTATATCCTTAGTACCAAAAAACCCATATGGCTTAATCATTAAAATAATAATAAGTGCATAAAATGGAGCAACCCTGATTAGATTTCCAACTTGTAAAAATTGAACATCTAAGTAATGAGCGAAATGTTCTAATATTCCTATTACCATACCACCAAGAATGGCCCCTAGCACTGAGTCGAGACCGCCTAATATAACAGCCGGAAAAACCTTTATTCCCATAAATGCAATACCTGAAGATATGCCATTTACTATACCAAATACTACACCTGCAACAGCAGAAACCATTGCTGATATAGCCCATGCAGCAGCAAAAACTTGTTTAATTGATACTCCTAGCGATTGCGCAGCTTGTTGGTCAAAAGCTGTAGCTCGCATAGCTAACCCCAATCTAGATTTTTTAAAAAAAAGAGCAAAACTTACCATAATTAATATGCTGATTAATCCGCTCATCAAATAAACAGTTTGTACATTCAAACCAAGTATATTTACACTTTTTGTGGTAAATATTTCTGGAAATGGTTCCGTAAAAACTCCAAACATCCAATTCATAATTGCTTGAAAAAAAATTGATAGTCCTATCGTAACCATAATAATTGAAATTATAGGCTCCCCTATTAATGGTCTTAAGACAATCATCTGAACAAGTATTCCAAATATTGTCATAAAAATCAAAGTGATAAAAAATGCCATATAAAAAGGAATAGAAAACTTAGCTAAAAGCCACCAACAGGCCCACGCTCCTACTAAAAGAAATTCTCCCTGGGCAAAATTAACTACTTGACTAGACTTATATATTAAAACAAATGACATCGCTACTACTCCATAAAGTAGCCCAATTATAAAACCGTTTACTAATAGTTGGATTAAAAAGTCAAATGCCATCATTATCTCCTAATTTTATAATATTTAAAATTGTGTTAATTTTTTGTGCCCCGCCATCTTGTAGCTGAATAGAAGTGTTAATAGCTATATTTTCTTTGTTACTGTAAATTGCTTCAACTATATCTGAATATTTGTTGATAACGTAATTTCTTCTTAATTTTTTCGTTCTTGTTAATTCATCATCATCAGCATCAAACTCCTTGTAGAGAAGTACAAATTTTTTTATTCTTTGTTTCTTTGGCAAAGTTTCATTTACTTTAATAGTCTCACTTCTTATGAGTTGCTCTATCTCCTTTTTAGTTGCTAAGTCAGAGTATGTTGTAAAAGCAATTCTTTTACTCTCAGCCCATTTTGATAAAACTGAATATCTAATACATATAATAGCAGAGAGAAATGCTTTTCCTGACCCAACAACTGCTGCTTCCGCAATAAAAGAAGAAAATTTTAGTTTATTTTCTATATATTGAGGAGAATACCTTAATTTATCAGCAGTATAAGACATATCTGACATTCTATCTATTACTACCAAATGATTTTCTTTATTTATATACCCTGCATCTCCTGTAAAAAACCAACCTTCCTTTAGAAATGGTTCACTAACATTAAGGTATCCTGTCATACCATTATTGTTTTTTACTATAATTTCACCTATTCCTTCTTTATCAGCATTATCTATTTTTATCTTTATGCCTTCAAAAGGAAAACCTACAGAATCATAATTGATATCGTTTTCCTTATGAATGGTATAAGCACCTATTTGTTCAGTTTGGCCATATAATTGTCTTAAAGGAATACCAATATCTACAAAAAATTTAAATGTGTCTGGTCCTAATGCTGCTCCTCCTGTTGCTGCAGATTTAATAAATGATAAACCAAGCTGATCTCTTAACCATCTATTAATTAAGTATTCACAAAGTGTTTTTTTCATTATTTTATTTTTAGTAAGCATTAATTGCATAGAAACTTTATATAGAAATCTTTTCAAAAATGAGGCATCCATTATTTTTGATCTAATATCAGCTGCCATTTGTTCCCAAACCCTAGGACTAAATAAAACAAAAGTAGGACCAATTTCTCTTAAGTCTTCAAATAAAGAGTCTGCTCCTTCTACAAAATTAACTTTCATTCTACTTATACACCATTTAGCAACATCATATGTTTGACCTATAATCCAGGGCAAAGGAGACACTGAAACATACTCATCATAATGATTTTTAGGGTCTGCTTTAAGATAATTTTTTGCGTGATTAAGTAAAGATTTATGAGATATCATGGCTAATTTAGGGTTTGATGTGGTACCTGATGTGGGGCATAATACACAAATATTATCTTCATTAATCTTTTCTAATAATTCATTAAACAAACTAGGATTTTTCTTTTTAAAACTCTTTCCTAAATCAGTTAACTCTTTATAGGCAATTAATCTAACATCATTATATTTATTCATTCCCTTAGGTTCATCATATACTATAAGTTCAACTAACTCTTTTGAGTTTTTAAGAGACATTATTTTATCAGCTTGTTCTTCATCTTCCACAAAAACTAATCTGCAATTAGAAAAATTTAATAGATAGAATATTTCATTTTCTAAAGCATCAGAATATAATCCTAAAACTGTCCCTCCTAAAGTCTGAATAGCAACTTCAGGCAAAACCCACCTAGGAGTGTTATTACCTAAAATTGCAATATTTCTTTTTCCTCTAATTCCTTTAGCAATCAAACCTAAAGAGATATATTGGACTTCTTCATAACACTGCAACCAAGTCTTAGTTTTCCACATACCAAATTTTTTTTCTCTCATAGCTATATCTTTAGGAAAATTTTTGGCATTGTATTGCAAATAATGAGGAATTGTATTCTTCATCTTAATTTTCTTCTCCTAAATAAGCCTGTTGCACTCTTTTATTTTTAATTATTTCTTTCGGTGACCCTTCAGCGATTTTTTCACCGAAATCTAAAACTGCTATTCTTTTTGATATATCCATAACTACACCCATATCATGCTCAATCATCACTACCGTTATATTCCATTCTCTATTCAAATCTATTATAAACCTAGCCATGTCTTCTTTTTCTTCTTGATTCATGCCTGCCATTGGTTCATCCAATAATATCAAATCAGGCTGTATAGCAATTGCTCTTGCTAACTCTACTCTTTTTCTGAGACCATAAGATAATGTTCCTGCAATTGACTTTCTAATATTGCTTATTTCTAAAAAATCCAAAATTCTTTCTGCTTCAATTCTATTTTCTATTTCTTCTTTTTGTGAACCCAAGAACCAATAAATTGCCCCTGATAGAAAACTATTCTTTAACAAATGGTGCCTTCCAACATAAATATTTTCCAATACAGTCATATGGTTAAATAATGCAAGATTTTGAAATGTTCTTCCAATTCCTAGTCCTGGTCTTTTATTAGGGTGTAAACCAGTAATATCATTTCCTTTATAAAAAAGCTTACCTGCTTTGGGCTTATATCTTCCAGATATAACATTCAATAAGGATGTTTTTCCTGCACCATTAGGGCCTATTATTGAGAAAAGGGACTTTTCCTCAATTTTGAAACTTACATCATTTAAAGCTTTTATTCCGCCAAATTGTACAGATATTTTTTTAAGTTCTAACATTAGTCATTCAGTGTATCTAAAATATAATCTAATCCTGCAACAGAGGTAAAACCTCTATTTTTTAAATTTTTAAGATTTTTCTTCCTTACGCCTCCTAATATAGAATATTTGTATTTGATATAATTTGCAAGTAAACTTATCTTTGTCAAGCCAAGAGGTTTTTTTTTATCACTACTTTTTGTTTTGTATAATGGGGAAATAAAAACTAGATTCACATTTAAATTTTTTACTCTCCTATAATCATTGTATCCATGGCAAGAACAACTTGTAAAAAATGCTTTGTCTTTTCTACAAGCTATAAAATTTTTTGGATAATGTACCCCATCTGCTCCTATAGCCTTTGCAATTTTTAGATTTGAAGATATCAAAAAAGTAAACTTTTTTCTCTTACATAATTTTAGTAAAATTTTAGATTTAAGATAAATTCCTTTATTACTTTTAACTCTCATTACTATACCTATTTTTTTACTAGCCGGCATAGAACTTATAAACTTTTTATAATCTTTAATCCTATCGCTATCTAGAAAAATCCAATATAATATTCTTTCTTTCTTGTCTTTTCTGGAAAGATTGTTTATTTCTTTTAAAGAATTATTAATTTTATTTATATTTATATATTTTTTATTCATGAACCAAAATATTACAGAAAACCTTAATAATCTAAAATCAAATATATTAAAAGTCTGTAAAAAAGTTAATCGCAACCCATCTAGTATAAACATTGTTGCTGTATCAAAAGAACAAAGTGAAGAAAAAATTATGGAATTGATAAAGGCAGGACACAGGTGCTTTGGAGAAAACCGTTTAGAAGAAAAAAAAAATAAATGGTCAAGTTTAGAAAAAAAAAATTTAGAGTTTCACTATATTGGGGCGCTACAATCAAAAAAAGTAAAAAATATTATAAAGCTTTTCGATGTAATTGAAACACTAGATACGGAAAGCTCTGCAAAAAAATTAGCTAATATGTTAAAAAGTGTATCTAAGCCTCCTAAAATCTTTCTACAAATAAATTTAGGAAGAGAAGAAATTAAAAGAGGCATATTTGCAAATGATGTAGAATTATTTTTAAAAATGTGTAAAGAAAAATATAATTTAAGCATAGAGGGTGCAATGTGTTTGCCTCCTAAAAATCAAAATGTTAAAAAATACTTTTACATAATGAAAGAAATATGTGCAAAAAATAGTCTAAAAAATATTAGTATGGGAATGAGTAGGGATTATATTGAAGCTATTGAGTGTGGTTCAACTAATATAAGAGTAGGTGAGTTACTTTTTGGAAAAAGAAAATAAAAAAAATTTCTTCAGTAATAGCAACAAAGTAATATTTGTTGGCGAAGATATGAGTATATACAAATCATTAAAAAATTTGTCGGATAAAACTAATAAGTTTATTTTAAAAAGCACACCCTACAGTTCAACGCTACTAAAAAGCAAAGATTTAATCTTATTAGATGACACTGCTAAAAATTTTAAAAAAAGTTTGTCAGAATTACAAAAGAATAAGTTTAAAAACCTTTTTTTAATCATAAATACTTTAAACATTGATGTTTTAGAGAAGAAAAATTATAAGGCTTTTTTGAAACCATTAAGAATATTTGAATTAAATAAGGAAATTTTAAAAAAAATTCATAACAATTATCAATTAAATCATGAATGGAAATTAGATAGGGGAAAATTACAATTCTATATAAAAAATAGAAGTATAAGTTTAACAGAAAAGGAATATTACTTTTTAAAATACCTTCTTGATAACAGAGAAAATATTGTTAGCAAAGAACAACTTTTAAAAGAAGTATGGAGTTATAATCTATTAAATCCAATTAATTCCTCAGATATAAGAGTAGTGGAAACTTTAGTATCAAAAATTAGAAAAAAATTAGGTGTTATAAAAAACAGTCCAAAAATAGTTAAGTTTAAAGAAGGCTACCAAATTCTAATTTAACCTACCATTATCTGGCACTCTTAAGACTTTCCTTTTGTAAGGGCCCAAATAAACCTTACCAGAACTCCTCATCTCCTCTGTTAGTTTGAACAGATTTTTTCTTTTTAAAAATTTTAAGTCTACTTTTCTATTAGTTAATACATCAACATTTATATATTTATTATTGTTTTCAAGAATTTTCCAACCCAATAAAACTTTTGAATCTCTCTCAAAATAAATTATAACTTCTTGTTCACTCTTTTCAAAGTTAAACATAATAGAAAAAGCTAACATTTTATTTTTTATTATTTTCTTTACCTTAAAATCTTCATTTTTTTTAATCGATTTTGGATTTAATAGTGCTTGAAGTATCCCTGAATTCAATGGGAGGTAAGTAGTTCGATCTATTTCTGGGTCATGAAAAATTATCCACTTACCATCTGCTACTATAAGACTATTATTAGGAGGAGAAAATTCAGTTCTAGCTCTTCCTTTACCAGCTATTAGCATCCAACCTGTCACTTCATTTCCATCATATTCTTGTTTAAATGTCATTTCCAAAGGATAATTAGAGTTTAAAGCCTTGAGCAGCTGAGAGTGAACGTCTTCTGCACACAATTGATTAGGTCCAAAAAAAATAAAAATATTTATAAAAAAAATAATTTTTATTACTTTTTTAATTTTAATCATCTACTAAAATCTCCCTTCTTCCCATAGAGTTTGGTGAACTCACTATACCTCTTTTTTCAAAACTATCAACGATCCTAGCTGCTCTGTTGTATCCTATTGCAAAATGTCTTTGTAAAAAGCTAGTAGATACTTTTCTTTCTTTCATTATTAGAGATAAGGCTTTCTCATAAAGAGGATCCTGTTCTTCTAAATAATTACTTTCATTATTATTGGATATATCTTCTGTTATATGATGTAAATAATTAGGCTTTGCTTGAGATTTAATAAAATTAGTTACATTTAAAATTTCTTGGTCACTGACAAAAGGGCCATGAATTCTTTCTGTGTACCCACCTCCTGCCATAAACAACATATCACCTTTCCCTAATAATTGTTCGGCACCTTGTTCTCCCAGTATTGTTCTAGAATCAATTTTTGATGTAACTTGAAAACTTATTCTATATGGCAAATTAGCTTTTATAGTTCCAGTTATAACATCTACAGATGGACGCTGAGTTGCTAAAACTAAATGGATCCCTGCAGCTCTTGCTTTTTGAGCTAAGGCTTGAATGGATACTTCTATTTCTTTTCCTGCTGTCAACATTAAATCTGCCATTTCATCAACAACTACTACTAAAAATGGTAATAAAGTTAATTCTATCTCTTTTTCCTGATATATTGGTTTACCTGTTGAATTATCAAAACCAACTTGCATTTTTTTCAATATTTTTTCTTTTTTATTATCTTTTTTAGAAACTATACTATTATAGCTGTCTATGTTTCTTACTCCTAGTGTTGCCATCTGTTTATATCTTTCATTCATTTCTCTCACTGCCCATTTTAACGCAAAAATTGCTTTTCTAGGATCTGTAACTACAGGATGTAAAAGATGAGGTATATCTTCATAGACTGATAGCTCTAGCATTTTAGGATCTATTAATATTAGTTTACATTCCTCTGGGCTAAACTTATATAATATTGAAAGTATCATGGCATTAATAGATACAGACTTTCCAGAACCCGTAGTTCCAGCTATTAAAATATGAGGCATTTTACTTAAGTCTGTTATTATGGGTTTTCCTGAGATATCCTTCCCTAATGCGAAAGAAATTATGCTCTTGCTATAGAAATCAGTCGAAGAAATAATTTCTCTTAAATAAACTTTTTCCACAATCCTGTTAGGTAATTCTATTCCTATTGCATTTTTACCATAAATAACAGATACTCGTGCCGATTTTGCACTCATAGACCTGGCTATGTCATCTGCTAAACTAATGATCCTTGAAGACCTTGTACCTGGAGCTGGCTCTAACTCATATCTAGTAACAATTGGTCCAACAGTAACATTTACTATTTCACCTTTTATACCATAATCGTCTAATACTTTTTCCAACTCTTTAGAATTAAAATCAATATTTTCAGCTTTTTTAGGTGTAGTAACCCTGTTATGATCTAAAAAATCAATTGTAGGTAAGTTAAAACTTTCGTTGTCTACTTTAATTTTATTAGTGACTTTATTTTTTAAAACTCTTTTTTTAGTTTCCTTTTTATTTAAAAGATATTTTATGGTTGCTATTATAATTTTAAATAATCTCATAAAACATGCTTTGTAAAATTTTAAAAAACTTTTAAAGCTTTTTGAAATAGAAATAAGGTAAAATAAAGCAAAGATGATAAGGTTAAAAATAAAAATATATTCAGGTAAATCAAAGTTGTGAGATGTTAAATACTTGTTAATTTTAAAGATTAATGTTTTACCTAACAATCCTTCATTAAGTCCTAGCAAATTAAAAGAAAGTGAAATCATAAAAGTTGTAATGAAAATACTAATAACTCTAATTATTAAAAGAGAATTACTGGATTTATTTACTACAACTAATCTAATCAAAAATATTAAGCCCATAGGAAGCAACCAAGCAGACTGCCCATATAAAAAGAATATTATTGCACTAAAATATGCCCCAGTAATACCTAATATATTAGTTGTTTCATCTTCACCTACAGAAAAAGGTGATGGGTCAAATTCATTATAAGATAAAAAACTTGCTATAAAAAAAACACTTATTAAAGCTATGATTATAACTTTAAAGCTTTTGTAAAAGAAGTCTTTAATTCCAACTCTATTTTTTTTAATTTTTTTTAGCATTTGAGCATTTTAGTAATTTTTATAAGTGCATTTTTATTTTTATTATAATCGTGCACCAAAGCTATCCTGATAAAATTTTTACCAGGATTATTTTTTTTACCATATGCTAAATACTTTCCTGGCATTACTTTTAATCCGTACCTAGAATAAACACTTTTTGTAAACTCTTCCCCATCTTCCACTTTAAGCCAAAGGAAAAATCCTGCTTCCGGACTTTTATAAAATTTATATTTTGCAAAAAGTTTATCAGCAAGTAGTATTTTTTTTAAATATTTTTCCCTGTTTTCTTTTACATGCTTATCATCTTTCCATAACATAGCTGATGCTATTTGAAGAGGAATAGGAATAGTAGGTGCGGAATAATTCCTTAATTTCTTAAATAGCTTTATTATTTTTTCATCACCTGTCACAAAACCCGACCTTAAGCCTGCTACATTAGATCTTTTAGATAAAGAATGAAATATTAAAACATTATCTAGTTTTTTTCCTAATTTATTACAAACTTCCAATGTTCCTGTAGGTTTTTTTTTGTAATAAATATCAATATAGCATTCATCTATTACTAATACTGATTTATAGTATCTCGTTATTTTTATTAATTCTTCTATAAAATTACTATCTGCAATTTTCCCTTGCGGATTTGTTGGAGAGCAAAAGTAAATAAGAGCAGGACCCTTATTCAATTCTGATTTTAGCTTTTTTAAATCTATTAAATAGTTATTGCTTTCATTGGATAATAAAAAAATATTTTTGGTATTACCAAATAACGATGCTCCTAGATATACTTGATAAAAAGGATTTGGAACAATAATATTTTTAATATTCAGAGCCATAGAAATAGAAAATAAACCTTCTTTTGTACCAGATAATGGTAAAATATTATTTTCATTAATAAAACAATCTTTTATAAATCTTTTTGTTAACCAATTCTTATATGAATCTCTCAATACTTTTAATCCTGATAAAGGGGGGTACACATGCCAATTTTTTTTCTCTTTATGAATTATTGTAGCAACAAAGTCTGGTGTTTTGTGCATAGGCTGCCCTATAGATAAATCAATTATTTCTTCATTTCTATTCAGGTTTTTCAACAGGATTCTCAGTTTTTGGAATGGATATTCAGGAAGTTTATTTATATTTTTATTGATATAATCCATTGATTCAAATAATACTTTTTATAGTGGTTTCAATTTTTTTAGCCATTGAAAGCAGTAAAACATCGTTTTTTTCTTGACCTAAAAGTGAGACCGCTAGCCAATGTTTTTTTTTAATAGGAATAGATACAGCACAAAAATTAAATAAATTAGCTATTCTTGTATTATTTAAAACTTTATTATTATAAATAATGTATTTCTCGCTTTTTAAAACATCCTTAACTTTAGGTGGTCCAATAGAAACAGTTGGAGTTAAAAAAAAATCAATATTATTAAAGTTTTTATATATTTTCTTTTTATATTCGAAAATTTTATTTTTTAATTCTTGCATATCTTTTTTTTCAATATTTTTACCTATAATGAATCTTGATAATACATTTTTATCAATCAATGGGAATACATCTTTTATTTTATCTTTCCAAGTGTTCCAAGCTTCATAATTTACAGGCCCTCCTACTTCAAATATTTCTGTATTTATTATATTAAATTCTGGGACTTTTATTCTTACTAAATTAAAATCTGCTTTTAATAATAACTCTAATAAAGTTTCAAAATTTTCTCTTTCCCTAGGAACTAATTCATTAATTATGAAGTCATCTATAACACCAATCCTAAATTTTTTAATATTAGGAATAGAAAAATTTAGTTTTTTATTGCTTAATAATGAAAAAAAAATTTTTGTATCTTCTATACTCTTACATATTGTTCCCAAAGTATCATAAGATTTAGATAGATGAAGGATACCCTTACATGGCAAACTACCGTATGTTGGTTTAAAGCCAACTAAAGAATGCCATGCACTTGGTATTCTGATTGACCCAGCAGTGTCAGAACCTACTGACAAAGGAATAAAATTTGAATAAACTGCTGCAGCTGAGCCACTACTAGATCCTCCTGGACAAAGTTTTTTTCCAATCATATGATTAAATGTAAATGGAACTGAATTATTTATTCCTAGTCCACCAAAAGCAAACTCTACAGTACTTGTTTTAAATAAAGAGACTAAACCTTTTTTTTTCGAATTGCCTACTATTTCTGCATCAGTGCTCTGTATTTTATTATTAATTTTTTCAAGCGCCCTAGATCCTGCAAGTGTTTGATATCCTTTAATATTTATTATATCTTTCCAGCCTGTAGGTATACCATCCAAAAGACTTAACCTTGTATTTTTTTTTTGTCTTACCCAAGACCTTTTTGCTTCTTTAAGAGCATCAGTTTTTAATTCTTTACTAATTGCATACCTTTTTTCTTTTGTGGAACTCTTATAATTATTAAAAAAAGACTCTAATAAATATACAGGATCTATTTTTTTTAATCTTAATAAATCTGCTATTTCATATGCATTTAATTTTGTTATATCATTTTTCATAAATAATTTATAATGCTATATATATATATATATATATT
>MDSW01145734.1_pt1 | contig 14132 bp, 5 predicted proteins | sample 811171 | NCBI WGS metagenome assembly MDSW01 (sample SAMN05326641, study PRJNA326480) | marine metagenome | isolation source: seawater | place: Atlantic Ocean: North West | collected 2012 | reverse complement strand
CATCATTAGTCATTGGATACCCTCACCTTGCTCGAATCATATCCTCGCTTTAACTTCGGCGGATTCTTTGTCTAAGAATTGCTGATTTCTAGTCTATTTATTGAGATAATGCTGCAATAGTTGCAGATAATACTGCAGTCAATCTTTTCGACGAAGGAATATGTAATTTTTCATCAGGGCCATGAGCATTATTTCCTGGACCACCAGTACCTGTACAGAAGAACTGTGCAGAAGGATATTTTTTCTGCATCATTGCCATAAATGGAATTGTTCCTCCCACCCAAGTAGCCATTGGAGGATATCCACTAATATGCAAAGATGCAGTAGAAAGAGCATCAGCAATTTTCCCATCCATAGCAGGAGCATGAAAACCATCTGCTGCCGCATCAGGAATATATTCAACTTGAGAACCATAAGGTGGGTTACTCTCTAAGGTTTCTTTCAAAATAGAATCAATATCTTCCGATAAGACCCCAGGGGGGATTCTGAAACTCAATTTCAGATCAGTATTCGTTCTCAGAACATTACCTGCAGTCTGAGTTGGAGGAATTCCATCTGCACCAATGACTGACATTGCAGGTCTCCAATTAATATCAAGAAGAATTTCGGCCGCACCCTCATTTTGAGGCCTTAGAGAATCTACAACGGGAAGTTGTGACCAAAGTTCATCACCAAGTAAATTACCAAGTTGTTCGGCTTCGTTTCGGACTTTATCACTAATCTCTACATGCATTTCAGGAATCAAAATTTTCCCAGTACTAGAATCTTCTACTCTATCCAAAAGCATTCTTTGAATTCTAAATGAAGAAGGGATTACTCCTCCAGACATTCCAGAATGGACACCTTCATTGGAAACACGGACTGAAAGATTTCCTGCAACTAACCCCCTCAACGCCTCCGTAACCCAAATGTGTTCATAATCCGGCCCGCCGCTGTCAAGAACAACTATCAAATCGGGCTCACCTAAATCTTTAGTTAATGATTCAAGATATGGAGGTAAATCATAAGAGCCTGATTCTTCACATGTTTCAATTAGAAAATGTGAACGAGGATATGGGACTCCTTGCTCTTGTAGCATTTTAAGAGCAGTGACACATACATATCCTCCATATCCATCATCCAAAGCTCCCCTTCCATATAACCAAGGGTCTCTTCGTACGGCTTTCAATGGATGTAATCCTTCAGACCATAGATTAGGCCTAGATGGTTGTTTATCTAGATGTGAATAGAAAATCACTTCTCCTGGACCAGTACCTTCGACTGTAACTAAAAGAACGGGGGTTCTTTCGTCTATACGGTGTATTTTGTATTCCATTCCTTCTAATTCTTGATCTACTAACCATTTTGTAAATAATTCAATTGTCGCATCAAGTTCTCCTTTTTCTCTCCAATTAGGTTCGAAACTAGGGGAAAGTGCTTCTATCTTAATAAATTCAGTTAAACTCGGGATTATTGATTCCTCCCATAACTCATCTGATCTAGCCATTAACCTATCCAAGTCCACGGTCATGTATCCTTCTTAGGTGGCTCAGTCTTTGAATCTTTGATTCATAGTTCCTGCTTTGAAGGGCCACAGATAGGAATTTTACCCTTAGAAAAAGGACAGTGATTACACGGTCCGGAAGATTCGATGTTCAGAGGTGGATGATTAGTGATATCTTCCTCTGGATTTAGTTCAATAGAGGCAACCTGTATTAAAATTTCATCTAACTCTTTCTGGGCTTTCAAAAATAAATCTTCAGGATATTCGACCAATCTTCCAGTTACTCCAACCCAAATTGCAGGACGTAGAACTCTACGAGGATGTGCTTTTTTCTGTTCAATTCTTTCTAATGCTCTGTAATAGAGTGCTAACTGCATTCGATGGTGATGTAACATAGAATACTCTGCTTCACATGCTGGTTGATATGATTCATCGCCAAGAGATTCTAATAATCCCTCCGATTGATTAGAAAATAATCTTGATACTTCTTCTGTCTTCAAATCAATTGGACGGATTGATGGCCCGTCAATACTGTTCGTGCATAATACAAGATCAATTAGCCCATCCATTAGAACTGATACTTCGTTGATTGATGAGAGTTTATCAGTACCTCTCGGGGTCCAACGCCCTCTAGTAATTCCATTAATTGGGACTTTGAAACTAATATGAAAAGGTAGTTCGGTTCTCAAACCCTCGACTATCTCATCATCAATAATTTCACCAGATACTAGCCTCCCTAGTTTACTATTAGATAGTCTATTAGTCATCTCAATTACTGAATCATTCATTTTTGAGGCAATGAAATCATTATCAAGCAATTCGGAATATATTTTCTGATGAACTTCTGGATTATTGAGGCCATTGGAGTTCTTTTTAATCCAAGAACTAGGCAAATTCGGGGAACCCTCTGACAACGAACCAGGATTAGGAATACCAATTTCTACAATGCGATGAACGACGGAACCGAAAAGAGCAGGATCAAAATGATGCTTGGATTTATCAATAGTTAATTGTTCCGAAATAGGTATTATTGGAGTTGAATTAAGTCCTCCTCGTGTTTCAAACCAATGACGCCTAGAACATTCCGATAATACAGAAAGACGATGTGGGGCTGTTTTGACCCTATAATGAGAATCTTTCCTAGCTATTAACTGCTGAACAGAATTATTATCCATTGAAATTTTTGCTACATTGTCTTTGAGTGAAAGTTTTTCAAATGGTGTAAGAATTACATCATTTGTTTGTGCTTGATCGGCATTAAAGCAGTCTTCATCGTGCAGAACTATAATTCCGGGCAATAAATTACTTCCTAGGAAAGAATTTTGAATCATTGTAAACGGATTCAGATATCTTGCATCTTTTTCACCTAAGTTTCCAATCGGATCTGCATAGGTCCAGATAGACATGTCTTCATTTCTGTTTACAGAGCCCTGTCTAAGAGATTCTAACCATATTTGTCCTAATTGGGGAAGTGGACGTGTGTAAGACCAAGGAATTTTTAACCCATTTCTCGAATTATCTTCACTCCATGAGGTCCCTTTAGGAGACCCGACTATTATGAGACGATTTTTTGCTCTGGTTGCCCCGACATAAAATAAACGTCTTGCTTCGGCATCTTTTCTTGACTGATATATCCATTTTGTATGCATCCAAGTTGCAGTTTTAATTTCTTGCTGGTCAGTCCAGGGAATTGGGTTTCCTGAAAACAATTCAGGGCTTACCATAGCTCTAGAACGACTATCTATAGTGAGGTTGGTCTGTCGCTTAGAAAAAATATCTACTAAAAATACGACACTTGCTTCGAGACCTTTAGATCCATGTATTGTCATTATTCTAACCGCGTCCGATGGAGGAATTGTTATCGCTTCCATGGTTGAAGATTCATTTTCTCGGAGTTGTCTAATTTTGTCAGCGATTACTATTGCGTCGCCTCCTAACTCAGAACTCAATGAAGAAACTAATTCAATGAATTGTTCTACGTCTTGTAAAGAAGATTCTTCAGGATAAGTTAGTAATAAGTCCGAGAAGTCTAAAGTATCTTCTAATAATTCGTTAATCAAGCCTTTTTCTGAAAAATCAATCCAATGACTAACTAATTCTTTCTGATGTGAATTTATAGCCAATTCTCTCAAGCGATATAATAAATTTTCATTCTTTTTCGATTTACCTATGAAATCTTGTGTTTGTTTATCGTTAAAACCGATTAAACAAGACCTTGCAACCCAAACTGCGTTGTGAGGGTTTCTAGGTCTAGCAATAAATTGTAACAAACCATCTAATGTGTGCACTGCTGGTCTTTCTAATAATCCTCCTTCTCTATCGGCCTGTGAAGGAATATCAAAATCATTTAGATATCTAATTATAATATCTCTAATATCTCTTCTTGAAGGTAAAAGAACCATAATTTCACTGGGAGGGACCTTTTCACAAGTAGGTTGAATATCCCAATCTCCAGTTGGAGACAGGACTCGAACGGGTTTACCATCAATAAGATGCTTGATTCGCTGGGCAATCATTAGTCCCTGTCTTTCAAGAGAATCTCCAGAATCAAAGGCGTCTAAATATTCACTCAAATCGGTCGACGGATTTGTAGAAAGATCATTATTCAAGGGACAAATCCATTCGAGATTGCCCGCTATTTTTTTATTCTGAGGTGAAGGAATTAATTCCTGAGGTTCAGCATAAAAATCACCATTGAAAACTCTCCTATGTCTAGGATCGAATACGTCCTCCCACCATTTATTCATCACATCCAATAAACCTCCATCTGTACGATAATTAATTTTCAACGAAATATAACCTTCTTTTCGCAAATCGGTAACCTCTTGATCACCAGAATCCAATCCATCATAGTGATGGAATGGAATCCAACCAAGAAGGTCTTGCCCTCCGTCTTCGTAATATTTCCTCGCGTTTGCGATGGTGATTTTGTGGGAATTTCTTGGATCACGGCTAAAATCTCTACTTCTTAACTCTCTACCGGATTCAGTTAATTCAGAAATACTATTAAATTCATGATTATTGATGCTTCTAAGTATCTTAGAATATTCTAAAAATCCTGTTACTTCTGCCTGTCTAAATGCATAGATACTTTGTTTTATATCGCCGACATAACATATAGTCGGTTGCCACGGAGTGTCGGGTACTTTCACCTCATTATCTTCGAAATGTCGATCTCCCCATAACCTAGATAGTAACTTCCATTGTAATGGTGAATTATCTTGAGCTTCGTCAATAATAAAAGCCCTATATCTTCTCCTAATTTTCTTTAATAATTCGTATCTCCGGATTAAATCATCCTTACTTTGTTTAATATTGGGTACTGAGTCTTTCTCAAAATCTTCAAGAATTGAAATTGCAGCAATAATATGGTCATCTTTCCATGAGTCCTGTGGAGGATTATTCAAAGTATAAATTACCGATTCGGGGTAGAAATCCTCACAAGTTTGAGGGCAATTTGCCAATAATAGATCGCCGGCCATTCTTTGGATATCATCAAAATCATGTACTTCATTCACTTCTTTTAGTTTCTCCAATATTCCATTAAATCCTTTCATAACAATACGTAAATCATCTAAATTTCTAGCTTCTTTTTCTAGAGTAAAACCGTAAATGGTATCATCATTAACTGTAGGATGATTTGCAGAAAGAAGTCCATCTAAAGTAAATATAGGGTGTTGCCAATCATTCGGAGTACCCGGTATTTTCTTTTTACTAATTACCATCGTTAAACGAATAAAATGTAGCATTATATCCCCATCAGTAGAATGCCATAATTCCTTTAATTCGGTGGCTACTGGCTTAATCACACCGCTAACACGCCCTAAACTATTTATTCCTCTAGGCCAATTATCTCCGTCTTTCGGTAGGTTTCCATAAGGGAATATTGAAGGTTTATCCGATGCTGAATCCTTGAATAAGGATTTACGAGAAACTACACAATTATACACATTACTTAGCCAAACTAATTTATCCCAAATATTTTCTTTGGGTGGTAAAGATGCAAGATGATCAAGACAACCTATACGCGTATAATGACTCCACCCCGAACCTAATTCATTTGGATATTGTTTCACTAAATCACAAAAATTAAAAATTATTTTTTGGGTTTCTTCAATGAAACTATCTAATAGCCTAGGATTTATCGAATTAACAATTCTCTCTTTGATCTTGTCTGAAATAATTTTCCCATCTGAATCAGTTAATCCTTTTATTGCTTCATCGATAAATATTGAACGTTTAGATAAATTACGAATAACTCCGATTGCTCTGTTCCGACCAGCGTAATGGCGTTGAATACGATCTCGGGATTCTAGAACTTCTTTAGGTCCAAAAGTACGATTGACTGAAATTCCAGCATCTACCGCTTCAGAAATACGGGATGGATGTGAAGATAATCTCCATAATATGTTTAATGCCGACTCTGTTAATAATATTCTGCCAGAGTCAGATATATTTTCTTGGGTTAGAGAGTCTCCAAGAATACCTCTGTAAGGAGAAACTAATTGATTGAAAAAGGAGTCAATTGTTCCAATTGGTGCGTCGTCTAATAGTGTCAATAATTGTTCATTAAAACCTTCATATCGTATTCTAGGATCTGTCCTATTCTTACCGTCATCACTTGATGGACCGGGGGCTAAATGTGTGAGTCTTTGTTTTAATCTATCTTTCATTTCATCTGCGGCTTTATTGGTGAAAGTTAGAAGAACGACTTCTCCGGGCAATAAACCTCCCCAATCTCTAAGATTTTGAGTATCTGATTTACCTGAAACTAGCATTCCACCAGATAATTCGAAAGGCCTTTCAGGCCTAGGCAATATTCTAGTCGCTCTTTGATCTTCTGAAAGGTAGTGCTCAATCACTCTATCAATAATTGTACTAGTCTTTCCTGTACCTGCACCAGCATCAACAACTATGTGTGAGTCTAAGTTTAGAGCCAATAATTGTGCACGATTTAATTTCATTAGAAATCACCTTCCAATTTGACATCACAGAGATTACTAACTGAACAAAACTTACAATTAGATTTACTTGGAATTGGATTTATAAATCCTAGATTAGCTCGATTCGATACGTTTAATGCCACAGAGATTCGGGATGCAAGCCAAGCTCTAAATGGGTCGCTATCAGGAGATTTATCTTCATTTAAAAATCTAAATTTATTCTTAGTAATGTCAGTTTTAATTCCAAATTTTTGTAAATTTTCGACTAAATTGTGTTTTGATAATTCGACAAAATGAGAAATTTTATGGCCTAATATAGATATTCCAGCACCTATTACTAAATCGCCAGGATGAGCTATTTCCCATGCCCTAGCATAAAGTGCTAATTGAAGTTCTTCAAGAATTCCTTTGTAATGCCTTTCCTTGGCTTTTGTTTTCTCTGTTGTTTTGATATCTCTAATAATTACTAATCTGCGAGGTTTCCAGTCGTTCCGAATATGTGACTCTAGGGGAGCCACTTCTTTACTACCATCTTCATCTATCCAAATGTTTTTCTCTATATCAAATGGAACTAAATCTACACGATCTATTTGACCTCTTAACATAATTGAGGGAACTGATTTTTTATTTGGTAACGTTAATTCAGCAGGAAGGGAAATCTCAATACCTTTTGACTTAGATTCTGGTAATTTTAATATCCATTCAATAGCAATTGGTGCAACATTTTCTAATACTAATTCTTCTTTTATTAAACGCCCAATCCTGCCTGCTAAAGGCATAGGCTTTTGATCTAAAATCCAATTATCCCATTCTTTAATACTCATACCAGTCATCATTCTAATTCTATTAGTAGATACAGCATCACTTTTATTCAACCAAGGAGCAATTTCATTTAGATGGGAAAGCGCATTTTGCATCAAAACTTCAGGTTGAATTTTAGATTTAGAAAGATTTATTGGAGTTTTATTCGGATGAAAATCTCTAGAAAAACCTTCTTTAAAATTAAGTGTCTGAAGCAATAAATTATGATGGATTTTATGAAATAAATCTCCGTGTGTACGAGCATCCAAATCTTCTTTCTGGATCTCCTCTATACCTATATCTAAATCCCTAGTCAACCAACCTGAACGAGGACACCGTAACCATTTCTCAATCCTAGTAGGGGACCAATTACGAAATCTTTGATTCTCTAAAACAACAAATCCATTCCGAGAATCACTCACTTGTAATCCTGAAGGTTTCGGAGTAAATGGCCGAGGATCAACACTAAGAGTTTTGATTTTACGACTATTGTCGTTGACAGTAATACCTGAAACAACTGGCCATCGTTCATTCAATCTAGGGATATCAAATTGTTTGGGTATTCTACTAAGCCACATACTTTCGACATCAAAGCTGAATAAAGATTCTTGATAACCTTCAGGAAGATATCCGTCATTTCCTGCTAACTGGGGTTGTCTCCTTTCTCTGTCTCTTTGCAATAATGGCTCTATCGACATTGTAACAGAATCTGAATTAATTGGCGGTCTTGAAGATTTTTTATTATCGCTCAATCTTAAACCATCAATTCTATGAGCGTGTCGAGGACTTATCGAATAATCATTTTGTTTAGATTCGAATACTCGTTCAGTAAAGTCTTTTGAAATCGACCATTCCCTGATAGGAGTTGATGGAGGATTAGAATCATCCATTTCGGAATCTAAAATAAATACTTTAGATGCACATTTCAAAATATGCTCAAAATTGTGTCTAGCGTTACGAATAGGTCCATCGGGTCTAAGTAAATTATTCTCATGTCTTTCTATATCTCCAATAAAATGCATTTTCGGGACTCTAAGATCCCATGAAACAGATGATGTATTTGCTAATACAACTACATCTGCAGAACATCCAAGTGCCTGATCACATGATAAAATTCTTACTCTATTTCTACTAAGATTTGAAAACATGGGTATCTTTATTTTCTGTATTAATGTAGAAATTTCATCTATCCATCCTGGCCCCATTTTAGGATGATTTTGGCCAAGAGTTAGTTGTAATGAGCGAAGATTAGATACCTCAGAAGAAAGAGATTGGAGAACTCGCAATGAAGTTATTGACTCTTCCACATTTTTCTTCTTAGTCATTTTTTCACTGAGGAGATCGATTGTAAATTGAAGCCATTGATCTCCATCTTTCGGAATAGATGGGAGAGGAAGTGATTCTTTTGTGAATACTCCTTTATCAGAAAAATCTTCAATAGTATTCCTGTCATACCCTGACAGTAGAGGAGTTAACCACTTCGAAATACAAAGTAACCACCATTGAGTTGATTCTTTTTTTATGTTATCTTCATCGCCATTAATTCCAAAATCGAAATCCGAGCTAAGACTTCTCAACCACTGAAATAATGCTCCTGGTCCCCCAAGGATATGGTTGGTTCTAGCTATCTTCGTCAGTAATTCTGGGTCAGGGATTGGCCTAATTCTTTCATTTACAGGATGAATTGGCATTTCTGGAAATAGGAATAGAGACTGTTGGAGTGAAAGAGATCTTAATTTCTCTAAAGAAAATGCGTCGTCACTATGAGGCAAATTCAAATAAGAATGAATCCAATGTCCCAATGAATTATTTGTGATTATTTGATCATCTTGAGAAAACGGAAGACCCAGATTCTTCATCCCTCTTCTCCAAATATATTTATTATTGTCAAAATTAGGATCTATTATCAATACTGTATTTTCTGGAGATTCTAATAGATACTTAGAAACTATGGAATATGTAGCTTCAAATGATTGATTTTCCCGATTAAGTAAAACTCTTTCAACATAATTTTGATTGTTTTCTAAAATTAATTCGTGCTTTGGAACCCATTTGGGTAACTCAGAAGATTCTGTGATTGCCCACTCGTCTATTAATCTAAGACCATGTTTGCCTAAACGAATATTGCCGATATTTCCTAATTGATGTATTGGACAATGATGAGAAATTGCTTTCATAAAATCAACATGAGATTTAGGAATTGTAGGTGAATGATTAAGCATGATAATTCCATCTACATCGATTAAGGAGAATGGTTCTTTAGGCTGATTTAGTATCTCAATTAAACGCTCAGGGAGAAAATCATCATGAGTCCGATTAAGTTTAGATTCAAGAGATTTTATTATTTTTCTAAAGGTTTCAATCCCTGGGCCCTTCCAACCATTTGCTAGAGATTCAGAAGAAAGAAATTTATGTAATTCACTGAGAGCCACTGTTTTACCTCTACTCCAATTCATGTCGGGAAGTGGATTTATTATTGGAAAACCTAAGTTTGCAGAGGATTTCTTACACTCATCATGAAGAATTAATTGAAATGAAGAACTATGATTTAATTTCTGAGGCATTCTAAAATCAGACATGATAGAATCCATTAAAGACGGAATTGTATGATGTAGGGTGTTGTCAATAACATATCCTTGATTACTGATTAGGTCTATTATCTCACGTCTAGATTCTGTAGTTGGATATATCACTAGAATCCTTGATTTGCCGCCATCGGAATATGACTTTCCATCAGATAATTGAGAAATTAAGTGATTTAGCAACCATTCAGGAACGGATCCCGGAGAAACCTCTTCATTAGTAATTCTCATCTCATGAACACTCAACGTACGACCCCCGAACATTATACGTCAATGACGACAGTTATTGAACCCAACGATGGAAGAACTCAAATTATTGCTCAGTTTTTATTTCGCGGGTAAAATATGGCAATAAATAATGAAACAAATATTACTGCACTAGGAAAAGGTATTGCACTCAGTAAACCATCTTCTGGATTATCGTAATTCCAATCGAATACAAGAACTGCAGTTAGATCTTCTCCATCATATGCCATATTAAAATCTACAGAAATATTACCATCAGTTGAAGATAGGGGAATTATATCTCTAAGGATGTGATGATAATATTTCTCACCATTTCCACCCTCTGGGAAATATGCTTCATCTTCAATAATGAATATCATAGGTTCAATAGTATACTTATCACTCAAAGAAGGGGTTGAGATGTTCCAAGAGAATTCATTACTTCCAGAAGAATTTGTCCAAGATAGAGTCGCAGAAAGTGTCGAGATATCTATTGATGGCCCTTTATCTAAAGATGTTTGATAATCAATTTCTAAAGATTCTGAAAATTTTGTAGTACCTGTATGGAGTCTTTCTCCATCAAAAACCTTGGAAGGAGCTATGTTTTCATATTCATAAATACTTGTCACTCTAGAAGCAGGACCATATCTATCTATCCATCTGTCATCTGTTTTTTCGGAACCAAAAGGGTCTTGAGTCTCCGCAAAGAAGCGGTGATAATGGATTTTCATTACTGATTCTTCTTCGGGAATTGAAAGAGAGTCGATTATATTTTGAGTCGTGACACAGTTAATACACCAAGTAGCAGTATATACTTCAATGAGACTCGGCCACTCATCCCCCAGCATTGTGTTACTGTTATTTGTAATATTACTATCTAAAGGAATTGAGACTCCCCCCAAAGTTCCTGTATCTGAATATTCAGATATTACCTCATTCCAAGTCCTAAGGTTCTCAGATTGAGCAGATGTTTGTTGTGAAGTAGCTAGTAAAAGAAAGGTCACTGCAACAACAAAAAAACGATTCATATTAATTCGAAGTGGTTTTCACACAAAAAGTAGAGGGTTAATTGCTAATAGTTTTGAACGCATCAATAGTTCTAGAAATATCTTCATCAGTTATATGTAAATGAGTTACTGCACGGACTACGTCCTCATTGATTGATAGGACATCGATACCCAAATTTCCTAACTCTGAAACTACAGTTGATGCTGACTTGTTTTGACATGTGATATAAGCCATATTTGATTGAACGGAGCTGATATCAACCTCGAAACCGTTCATTGAGTTAACAGATTTTGCAAGTTTAAATGCTCTACTATGATCTTCATGAAGTCTATCGATATTATTTTTCAAAGCATACAATCCTGCTGCTGCTAATATGCCAGATTGCCTCATTCCGCCTCCAAATATTTTCCTCCAACGATGTGCTTCGGCGATTGTTTCAGAGTCACCTACCAGCAAAGACCCTACAGGAGAGCCAAGCCCTTTTGAAAGACAAATAGAGATTGTATCGAAATTTTTAACCATTCTATCAGGACTAATATTACTAGCGACTGTTGCATTAAAAAGACGGGCCCCATCTAAATGTGCTCTGCAATTATTATCGTGAGCAATCTGGCAAATTGAATCTAATACATCAATTGGATATAAAGAACCACCTCCCATATTTGCTGTATTCTCTACACAAATTAAGGAACAATTTGGATAATGAGATTGACTGCCCTCAGATTTTCTGATTGCTGATTTGACATCTCCTGGACTCATAATCCCCTTATCTCCACCTACTAGAGATACTGAACAACCTGCTAGTGACGCATAACCTCCTCCTTCGTAGAGATAAATATGAGATTTCTTATGTGTCACAATTTCGTCCCCTGGTTTTGTCTGTGATTTTATTGCAATTGCATTTGACATTGTTCCTGAAGGAACAAAAAGTGCTGCTTCTTTACCTAAAATTCTCGCAATATATTCCTGCAATTCATTGACTGTTGAATCGTCACCTAATACATCATCTCCAACTATTGCAGATGACATTATTTTCCTCATCTCAGATGTTGGCTGAGTCACGGTATCGCTACGAAGGTCAACTCGGTCGCTCGGGTAATGCCTCATGAACTGGCCATGAGGTTATCACATATCAAATAAAGTGAGAATCGTTCTAAATCGAATTAGAATTACTTCTTTTTCATTTTTCTACGCTTCTTACCTGACTTCCTGGCTTTAGGCTTTGAACCTGGCCTCATCAAAACACCGATTATTACTAGCGCAACTGCCACTACTCCACCAATTAAAGCAAATGTAGGTATTTCTGAATCTTCTGAATCAACATTGCATGAGGATTGTCCGGTTAGAGGCTGTGATTCTCCACTAGGACATGCTGTTTGTGCAGCCATTCCTGGAGATGCAACATAATTATTTATTGAGGAAAGAAGACATTCATTTGAGCCCATTAATGGTTGATAACTTCCTATATCACAAGGAGTCTCCTCAGTCGCTGCTGCAGATTCAACATAATGACCTCTAGAAGCAGATGTACAGGAGGATTGACCAGTTAGTGGTTGATATTCACCCGGTTCGCAGCTAATTTGCTGTACCGAAGAAACATCACTTGAGTAATATCCAGCATCTGCTAGAACGCAACCTGATTGCCCCGATTGGCTTTGATAAGAACCTGCTAAACAAGGCAAGGCAGATGTTGCCCCTTCTGAAGAATATGAGCCGGGATTTGTACTCAAGCATTCGGAAGACCCTGTTTGAGGCTGATACTGCCCCGCAGGACAAATTGTCTGCATCGCTTGACCTTCGGAAGGCACATGATATCCGGCATCAGATATTATACAACTCGTAGAACCATTTTGTGGTTGATAAGTTCCTACTAAACAAGGAATCTGAGACGATGCTCCATCTGAAGATGTATAATATCCGGCATTCGTATCTAAACATCCTCCTTGTCCTGATTCAGGCTGATATGTTCCTTCTAAACAATCCATAACATCAGATGAACCTGTGTCTGGGACATAAGTTCCACTAGAGGACTCTAAACAGGATGTTTGGCCTGTCAAAGGTTGATAATGCCCTATATCACAAGGAGTCTGTTCCGAGGAACCCGTATTCTCTACATAATATCCTTCATCTGCATTAAGACAATCGGAAGATGATACGGCCCCAGTTCCTGGATTATAGGTTCCTTCCATGCACTCTAACTGTTCTGAAGCGCCTGTAGAATCAACATAATGGCCCGGATCTGCGTCAATACAAGTTTCAATTCCGATAGCCCCGACAGATGTACTGTATGTTCCTAATGGGCATGAGTATGTCTGTGAAGCGCCATCTTCTTCTACCCAATGGCCGGGTTCAGCAGAAATACAGGTAGTTGAAGCATAATTAGGCTGGTAATATCCAGGAGAACAAGCTTCTTGCATTGTCGCGTTACTATCTGCTACAAAATGGCCCAAACTTGCATCAATACAAGATGAGGCCCCAAAGTTGGGTTGATATGTCCCTGGTTCACAACCAGTCTGAGTTAAAGAGCCATCATTTGCAACATAATTTCCAGGAGAGCTTGGTATACAAGAGGGCTGACCAGAGTTTGGTTGATAATAGCCATTAGTACATATCATCTGATCAGTAGAATTTAGGTTGGGTACATACCCTGGAGAGGCATCAATACAACTAGATTGACCGAAATTGGGTTGATATGTCCCACTTGGACAAATTTGTTGTGAAGAAGCCGCTAAAGAATTAACAAAATGACCGGGAGAAGCATCATCACAGCTAGATTGTCCTAAATTAGGTTGGTAAGTACCATAATCACATTGAACCTGAGAATGATATAACGAGTTTGTACTATAATGTCCTATATCTGCATCTACACAAGAACCATCATAATTAGGATCGTAACTACCATCCGGACAACCATGAGGAAGATTGTCAAGTATTGCAATTATTGAATCTGAATCAATATCCCTCTCAGGTATATGAATTCCACCCAATCCTTGATAACTTTGAGGACCGATATAATCAGATGTTAAATTGATGTTATTTTCATTATAATCAGTCCAACTCTGATTCCAAAATCCATCCCCCATCTGTCCT
>MDSW01086858.1_pt1 | contig 14136 bp, 9 predicted proteins | sample 811171 | NCBI WGS metagenome assembly MDSW01 (sample SAMN05326641, study PRJNA326480) | marine metagenome | isolation source: seawater | place: Atlantic Ocean: North West | collected 2012 | reverse complement strand
GAAAGACCCTTACGAAATTGATAGTGTGCTTCTACAAGGTCAGGAGCACGTACGTTGACGTCTCATGTTGTGGAGCCATTTGGTCTGGGGTTAGCTTTTTGAACTGGTGTATCGATTGAGTATCTTTCGACCCCACGATGGGAACCATTCAATCAGACCGGCGAGAAGCATCGCCTTCTTTGGTCGCACGAGTTCCTGATGATATTGTTGGCATGAAGACAAAACATCGTGGGCAAGGTTTTCAGCATCGAGAAGCCGAACCGAGGCACCACCACCAGGTTGCCCGGCGCTATCGGGCAAGCCGTGACGAGCCACCTGCTCATCGTAACGATGAAAGGATGTGTTGGCTTCGCGTGCAGAGCCGCGATCAATTGGACCAGGAGAAACAAGAAGAACGTGCCCGCCCAGAGGCTCGATTTCAAGGCGAACGGCTTCAGCAAAAGCAGCGAGCGCTGATTTCCCAATTGCATAGTTGCCCATTGCAGGCGTGACGAATTTCCCTGCGAGGCTTCCAATAAATACCAGGTGGCCATTGGCCCGGCAGACAGAGTCTGCCACGGATTGAGTGATTTCTACCGCTGTCATGAGGTTCGCGTCAAAAGAATCACGTATTTCGTGGGGATCACATTTCAGTATGACGGATCGGCTTGATTGACCGATGCAGAAAAAAAATGAGTCACAGCCCCCTAGTTTTTCAAGACACTGTGCAACAGCGCGGTCCCCCTCTCCATCTTTACTGAGATCAGCAGTGATGCCCTGCACTTGATTATTCGAGTAGCCGCCAGCGTGTGCTGCTGCTTCGCAATCGGCCAAGGCATCCCGGAGGCCTTGGGCTGAGCGGCCAACAATCATGACAGAAGCGCCGAAACGACTCAGGAGTTTTGCTAATACGAGCCCGAACCCGTTGGTACCGCCAGCGATGAGCACGCGGTGCTGCTCCCATGAGTTTGACACGGATTTTCTCTTGGTTGAAAGGGCTAAAGTGAGTTTGTCTATCGTACGGGATTTTATTTGAATGGGCTCGGTCGAGTTTGTCCATCGCACGGTGGTTTTATTTGGAAGTGAAAAGCTTTGAAGCATGCTAGGAACCATTCTGTTAGGGTAAACTAGGAATTTTGTTGGCCAGTTTTACCCCTCACTCTGCAAAGGGACTTTGTGAAAGATATTCCCGGTTCTACAGCCTTCCACGAGTCCGGGCCGTCTCCCCGTGGTGCGCCTGTGCGAACAAAGATCGTTGCAACCATAGGACCCTCAAGTAATGGTAACGCTGGTGTGCAGTCACTTATAGAAGCGGGCGTTGACGTTTTTCGATTAAACATGGCGCATGGGTCTGTGGATGAGCATACGGAGACGCTCACGACGATTCGGCACGCCTCTGATCAGGTCGGTCGGCCAGTAGGGGTTCTTGTTGACCTCGCAGGTCCAAAAATACGGCTTGGTGAAGTTGCAAGCGGCAGTGTTGAGTGTGTTGAGGGAAGCGATATCTTTTTTGTTCGCGGCACAGCATGTGATCGGTTACACCATTTTGTGACGACCTACCCGACTCTTGTTGATGAGTTGGCTGTAGGAGACTCAATCATGCTTGCTGACGGCACAATCAGCCTGGTTGTGTCAGAGAAAACAAGCGACCATGCTCGTTGTCGGGTTGTGCAAGGCGGAGTTGTTCGGAGCCGTCAGGGGGTAAATTTGCCCGGGGTCGAACTGTCAGTTGCCGCAATGAGTGCGGAAGACTGGAAGCATGCTGAATGGGCGGCTTCTGTCGGCGCTGACTTTGTGAGTCTCTCTTTTGTGCGATCGTCCGTCGAGGTGAATCTACTCAAGGAATTACTGCGTACGCGGAAATCGTCAGCACGCGTTGTCGCCAAGATTGAAAAGCGGGAGGCACTTGAGAACCTGGAGTCCATTATCGACGGAGCGGATGTGGTGATGGTGGCTCGTGGTGATCTTGGTGTTGAGATTGATGTCGCAAGTATGCCGATGGTGCAAAAGCAGATTATTCGGGTCTGTCAGCAATATCAAAAGCCGGTAATCGTAGCGACACAAATGTTGGATAGTATGCAGCATTCGCGGCGTCCGACTCGCGCTGAAACGACTGACGTAGCCAACGCCATTCTTGACGGTGCCGATGCATGCATGCTCTCTGGTGAAACAGCCATCGGCGATCATCCCCGACGGGTTGTGGAAATGATGCGGCGTATCGCGCAATCAACCGAGCGGCAATATCTGCACTCACGACGGCAGTACCTCGAAGAGTTGTTGGGGAAAAGTAGGCTTGGTGCAGTTGGAAATGACTTCCTGCCGCGGCCTCAGCAGCTTGTCCATGGACTCCATCCGATCACACAGGCGGTTGTTGAAGGAGCAAGTCGCATCGCAGCAGAACTGGATGCTCGACTTTTTGTGGTCGCCAGTAAAAGTGGTGTTACGGCTGTTGCAAGATCGAAGCATCGAGGTGCTGTACCCACAATTGGCCTTACCGATAATCTTGCGACACTTCGACAGATGACGCTGTACTGGGGCGTGACACCAGTGGCTGTTCCTGAGGGAGCCGACGTGAATCAGTTGCTGAACCATGTCTGTGACTGGGGGCTACAGGATGGCCGGCTTGAGCGAGGTGACCGAATCGTGCTCGTTGCCGGAATAGGGTTTGGAGCGGGCGGTCACAACATGGCAATGGTGCATGAAGTATGAACAGCGACACACTAAAAACGGATGGAAACATACTTCCCGGATCAGTTTTTGCTGTGTTACATCCAATAGTTAGCAGGCTTGATGGGTCTGCATTGCCTCGGATGAATTTTTTGTCACATTTGAGTAGTAATGCCCCATAGGCAATTCACTTTTTAGGAAGATGACGAATGAAGAAATGCATCCTTGCGTACTCAGGTGGGCTTGATACCTCCGTAATCCTTGGCTGGTTGATTGAGCAGGGCTACGAAGTAATCTGTGTCTACGTCGATCTGGGGCAGCCGTGCGAAGACAGAGAGGCGACGCTTGAGAAAGCTCGTAATTGTGGCGCGAAAAAAGCGATACTCGTGGATGTACGAGAGGAAGTCTGCCGTGACTTTGCGTTTCCAACCATGCAGTGGCAGGCGAGATATGAAGGGACGTATCTCCTCGGAACGTCGATAGCCCGGCCTCTGATCAGTAAGGTTTGCGTCGATCTTGCGCATGCCGAGGGTGCGACCGTATTTGCACACGGGTCAACAGGTAAAGGCAATGATCAGTGTCGTTTTCAGCTTGCTGCTGAGGCAATCGATCCGTCGATTGAAGTGCTTGCACCGTGGCGAATAGAAGCGTTCCGCAAACGCTTTCCAGGTCGGAAAGAACTTATTGAATTTTGCGATGAAAAATCGATTCCTGTAAAGGCATCGAAAGCGAAGCCATATAGCTCAGACGAAAATTGCCTCCATACCAGCTATGAGGCAGGCCTACTCGAGGAACTCGATACAGACGGTTACGAACTCGTGGACTTTGGAATGTCTGTCTCGCCACAACAAGCACCAGATCGTGTCGAGACAATTCGGATTGCGTTCGAGTCTGGCATTCCAGTGAAGCTTAACGGCGAGGAACTTTCCTCCCACGAAATGGTGCTGAAGCTCAATGAAATCGGTGGGCGGAATGGAATTGGTCGAATCGATATTCTTGAGAATCGTCTTGTGGGAATGAAAAGTCGCGGCGTGTATGAGGCTCCCGGGATGACTCTGCTGTATGAATCACATCGTTTTATTGAGCAACTGACACTTGATCGTGATCTGGTTCATCTTCGAGATCGTTTGTCACCTGAATTTGCCGAAGCGGTGTATTATGGGTTTTGGTATTGTGCAAAGATGGATGCTCTTCTTGCATTCATTCGTGAGGCGCAACAGCCGGTGACAGGCAGTGTTGAACTTAACTTGTACAAGGGCAACATACTTGTAAAAAGTAGAGAAAGCACTGAGAGTCTGTATGACGCAGCAATTGCATCAATGGAAGGTGGTGGGTCATATGATCAGACTGATGCCGAGGGTTTTCTCCGGATTCTTGGGCTTCCGCTGAGGGTTCAAGGTGGAATCCGCCCGAGAAAATAATCTGCGTTGCGGCACAACAGGATGGAAGAGCCTTCTGAGGGTCAGGGTGGGATGGTTTCTACCGTCATGAGGATTTGGCTCCGGCACGATTGCTTGCGACCTGCGTCGTGGGTTTCGCTTTGTCTGGCGGTCTGTGCCGCTTTGGCACCAGTGAGTGAGTCAGGGGTTCCCCTGTTTGGTTGGGGCATTCTCACAGCAGCGGTTGCCATTGGCATGGGAGAGGTTCCTGCATCAATTCCCCTTTGGACATTCCAAGTTTATGCGAGGCGTTGGGTCTTTGGAGGTTTCACTTGGTCAGCTTTAGCGGTAACGCATGGGGTGTATTGGCACATCGTGAGGCTCCTTTGGCCAACTGCTGGGCTCGTCATGGGAGTTGCCTTCATGGCAATTTTCCAGCCGAGCTATTCAGTGGAACAACTGCCTTGGTTAATCGGCGGAGGATGGGGTGTCATAGTTCTTACAGCAGGAACACTTATTACTTTTTTGGTTTCCGGTTTTCTGATTGCTGATGCATACTCCGGCACACTTGTAACGGGATGGACCGCCATCACGATAGTGGGTTGGAGTTTTGCGTTCCTGCCACCGTGGCTTGTTTGGACGATTCCGGCTGTCCTCTTCGTTGGCTGGATATGCGTGGGCAGTGTTCTCCTTTTGCTAGCTACAGGCGTTTTCTCAGGTGATTATATGGAGTCATTCGGAAGTATTCTGCTTCGTAATGACTCCGTAGCTGGAGTGCCCAAAGAGGATGTATTCTCATCAATTGGGTTCCTTGGAACTCTACCAGTTCGGTCGCAGTGGCGACGAAGCGTTCGAATGATTGTGATTGCAATCCTACTTGTGGCTATGGTTGGTTGGTTACTGCTTACAACGTCAGCAATCCCAAGATATGAATTCCTTGCGAGTATTGTGTTCGGTGCGATAGCAATTCCGGCAGCATCGTTGTTAGACGGGTACAAAGTAGTCTCTGACTGGGAGTATCTGATGCCATGCAGAAGAAGATCTCGGTGGTTGGAAACGCTCACCACACCCAATCGAATATCCCAAGCCGGAATCGTTCTAGTCAGCTATGGGGCGATCATTCTCTGGCCACCACTCGTGGTATCTTTGGCTGCCGTCGGGAGCTCGGGGGCTGGGAGTGGCCTTCAGGCGGCGAGTTTTCTTGCTGTCATTGCAGTCACGACACTGATGGCATGTCTCATCTTGCAACGGGCTAGGGCACGAACGGAGACCGTATTTGCTGTCACCCTGACCGTCTGGGTTATTGGAGTATGGTCTATGGTTTTGGTGTGCCAGAGTTTGTCGTGATTCGGAAGCTGCGAAATGAGGACCGGAAATCCAATAAGATGGTACCGAAAACCCGCTTTTTGTGAGGTTTGCCCGGGAAAGTTGATGTTGAGATAAATGGGAAAGCCTGACACACTCCGGGTTCTGTATCTGACAGTTCCGTACGTAAGGGCTGTTGAGCCGTCAGTTGTTCAGATGGATTCACTAGGGATTTGTTTTCGGAGTTACGTCTGGTAGCCGCAGGGTGCCGGAATCAAAAGGAGTTGATCTGTGGACCGTATATCAAACGATCGAATACAGGGTTGGTGCCTCACAATGCCCCCTCGGTGCCTTTTGAGAGCTTTTGCTGGCTGGCTGTGTGCGATTTACTTCGTCGTATGTTGCGTGGGTTCTGTAAGGGCTGACGAAGCTGCATTTCCCGAAAGTCAGAGCATTTTTCCAGATACAACCGTGGCGTGGATAAGTATTGCCGATCCGGAGGATTTTGGGGCGAGTTTTGATCGCACCCAGTACGGCAAACTCCTACGTGATCCGAGTATGGAGGCTTTTGTTACAAGCTTTCGAGAGCAGCTTTCAAAGGCTGGGAAGCAGCGGCTTGGAAAACTTGGCCTTACTCTCGAGGACCTTGGAGAAATTCCGGGAGGGGAAATTGCCATGGCGGCGATTGTTCCTGAGGCTGGTCGGCTCGCAACGGTGCTGCTTGTCGATACCTCGGGTCATGAAGAAGAGACCAAAGCTCTTTTGGAGGAAATCGAAGAACGTTTATTGGAACAAAAAGCTGAGCGGTTAGCTGACTACGAGGAAAAGATCCGTGTGTATCGACTCCCCCAAGAGGATCCAAGTGCAGACGATGTTGATGCTGCTGAACCAGAAGAACAAGTGGTGGCGGTTGTGCATGAAGGCAAAGCCCTGGTCGTTGGCGATGATCCGGTTCAGGTTAGTCATGTTCTCGCAGTCTTAGACAATGGCCGCCAGGATTGTCTTGCTTCAATCGAACGATTTGCAAAGGTAAGCGAAGAATCAATGAAGGATCTGGCGACTTCCCCATCGAAGTTGCGTTGGTACATCAGTCCATTTGAATTTGCTGCAGCGTACAAGTTAGCGCATCCTCCAAAAAAACGGCAGAAGGGCCCAGATTATGTTGAGATACTCGGTCGACAAGGCTTTGACGCAGTTCAAGCATTAGGAGGCGCCATTATGTTTGATGACGGACCACACCAAATGCGTCATCAAACAATTGTCTATGCACCACCACTTCCTGGACGAGACCCCTCATCAGTCGAGCGGTACGATCTTGCTGCTCGTATGCTTCGGTTTCCCGAGAGTGCCGAAATTCAGCCGTACAGTTGGGTCCCCGCAGGGGTGTCGAGTTGGTCGTCGTTGCAATGGGACATCGAGACGGCCTTTCAGTCTGCAGAATCTCTAGTAGATGATGTCGTTGGTGAGAAGGGTGTTTTTGATGATGTAATTGCTTCGCTTAAAGAAGATCCGGATGGTCCTCAGATCGATGTTGAGGCAGATCTGATTGCATGCTTAGGCAAAAGAGTGACACTCATTGGTGATTATGAGGAGCCAATTGATATCGATAGTGACCGACTTGTGATTGCTGTTGAAGCCATTGATCCAGAAAAAGTTGCGGCCACGGTTGGCAAAAGTATGTCGACTGATCCGGATATGCGGCGGATTGAGGCTCATGGTGTCGTTATTTGGGAATTAATTGATCGTTCAATGGAGATTCCTACGTTGGAAATAGAAACGCCAGGCGGGATTGTCGCGCATGCAGATCAGGAAGAAGACAGCCCAAGTGATCGTCGACGAAAACTGCGGGAAAAGGAGGAAAAATTGCTTCCACATTCGGCGGTGACCGTTGCGCATGGGCATCTTTTGATTGCCTCCCACCGGGATATTCTGGAACGGGTGTTAACAATGAGTGATAGCGATTCTCTTGCAAATATGGGTGACTACAAACGGATGGATACAGTGCTGAAAAAGCTATACCCATCACCAATTATCCTTTGGGGTTTTGGCCGTTCAGATGAGTCAATACGTCCGGCTTTCGAGATGCTTAAGCGAGGTGCAATGCCGAAGTCAAAAAGCGTGACTGGCCAACTTCTGAACAGTCTTTTAGGAGACGGAGAGCCAGGTAGTGTGCGAGATCAAAAAATTGATGGGAGTACGTTGCCTGATTTCGAGCTTATTGAGAAATACTTCGGGACGAGCGGATTCGTCATGCAGAATCTGAAGGATGGGTGGCGGTTAGGAGGCATCACGCTTGCTCGTCCAGAAGCAACGCAGGATCAAGACGTTGCAACAAATCCAAATAAATAGCGATGGCTGTGACGTGTTTGTTGGATGGTCACTCCTCGCCGGAACGGTTGTTGGTAACAACGGCCCAAAACGGGTGTTGATAGTCACACCGACTTCGAAGATCTTCCAAGAGAACGTCGATATCTGGCATGATTTCACCCTGATGGAGGCGACGTGTGCCTAGGTTGATAGTGAGCGGCCGTTGAAAATCAATGAATTCTGGTGATAACCAAATGCGGACTTCCTTAGCACCGCATCGGGCAGTGATTCTGTTGCTTGTGCTGGTTTTCGCTGAGAGCGTGAAGGGTTGACCAAAGCGAGCCGGTGGCCAGTTGCCAGGCAGTACCATTGTTCGATCCGGTGGTGAGTTCATTTCAATCCACCAAAAAAAGCGGTCCCAGGGCCTCATGCTCACAGCATCAATTTCTTTTGGTGAACTTGATCGACTTTTGCGATTTGTCCAATCAAATATTTTGATCAGCTCGTCAGAGAAATGCTCATGTCCACGACCTCTATACTCCACGTAAGTAAGATCAAATCCTTTGTTGAGATACCGATCAAGGTCCATCTCGTTGGCTGAAAAGGTAGTATGATCGAGTGCCCCGCAGACAATATAAAAGGGAAGTGTTCGTGCATTTTGATGGTAGTGGTGAACAAACCGACCTGCTTTGCCTGATAGAATAATAACTCCGGCCCAGAGGTCAGGATGCGACAGCCCAATGTCCCATGCCGCGTCACCACCTATTGAGTGCCCTGACAAAAACACTCGATCAGAGTCAATTGAAAATTGACGCGAAGCTTTGCGGAGAACAGCAAGAATCAATGAATGTTCCTGTGCAGAATAACGATACTCAAGCTGCGTCTCCTCGCCCCATGCCGGAGCAATGACGATCGCACCATGCCTGCCGCCCTGCCCTTTGCGCTGGCCATTCTCGGCTGGTGGGCCTGCCCACCATTCAATCTGTTGCAGTGGCGTGGTTCCTGCACCATGCAAAGCAATAATGGCAGGGTACCGTCGTCGAGCATCGTATTCCGGGGGCAATTGGACAAAGTAACGGGCAGGAACATTGTTTTTATCGGTTTGGAACGGCAAGCGAACCTCGAACTCAAAAAAGCCATCCTCACGACCTTCGGCAGGAGCGGCTGGACGCACCATATGTGCCGCTACTGCTGCTACCGTTTTGGCATCAAATGCTTCCTCTGCGTCGAGTCGCTGACGGATATCATGACGCTCTTCCGGTTCTTTCGACACGAGATACTGACGCAAAAGATTACGTACCTTAGCCGTAGAGAGCGCGAGCTTGAGGTTTATCTGTGACGCGTTTTCACCACCAAGCCACCCGGTAAGAGCTAATGCAATCGCTTGTTCTGGCGGCAACTGGTTGTCTGAGCCGACGCGTTCGAATACCGACAGTCGCTTCAGGCTTTCGAATGTGAGTTCGGTCGAGATTTCCTCCACGATGGCATTGGCGAGCTGACGGTCACGAGCGTCAGGCAACTGAGCAGCCAGCGTTTTGATTTGCTGAACCAGGGTTTCCGCTCGTTTGAGCTGAACACGATATTGATCCCTCAATTCTTTGAATGCCTGCAGTAATTCACCATTCCCATCGTCGGCAGAGAAATTTTCCAGCAGGTTAATCACGAGTCGGTCCTGTCCCGACTTTTGTCGCAAGAGTATTTCTTCGAGCAATTGGTTTGCAGAAAGGTTTTGGATGTTTTTCTGCTGTTTCTGGAGACTCTTGAGTGAGGGGAAGTCTTTAACTACGGTTTGTAACTCAAGTGCGGCTTCTTTGTATTGAGCCCCCTGAATGAGAAGGCGAACAAACTGAAGCCGTTCATCGAGGTCATCCCCATCCAGTTGCCTTTCGATGATACGACTGAGCGTTTCACGGGGCACGGAGGATGTGGCCAGCCGCATATCAAGACGCAGAGGATGTTCTGTTATCAGCCCCTCTACTGCAGTCCACTCGGGTGTGATTCTGGTAATCCCTTGCACAAGATCCAATCGACCGCCGGGTGTGGAAAGCGTGATAACGCGTCTGCCAAAATCGTCGAATGGCGTAGCAGATAGAATGTTCCCAACACTGGACAAACGGCGACCGCTGTCCGGGACTCGTTGGAAGATTTTAATTTCTTCCATAGCTCGACCGGAGTCCTCTTCGGCTGCACCAATGACACGCTTCTTCGAAACGAATGTACGGGTCAAGCCGTTGTCACACATCACGACGGTAGAACCCGCCCCTTCTTCAGACTGTGGGTCAATACTTATTCCCGGCAGTAAAGCGATTGTGCCGCTCAGAATACGGCCATCATCAAGGGTCACGCGATCTGCGTAGGAAAGGCCTGAAGGAATGACGCAGGCCACTAAAACGGTATAGAAACAAGCCAAACGGCCTCGAACGCCTGATGCAGAATTTTCGCGGGTTGACGTTGGGAAAAAGTGAAGCATTATCTCACTAGGTGAAGAGGATCCCGAGTACAGGGAGATATTCGTTCGAGGTCGCACGACTGCTATCCTTTTAGATCGGTTCACTCAGGAAAAATCATCACTTGTTCCGCGTTGGCAACTGAATCGGGTAAAGCCGCAAGGATTTGACAATTCATGTCTTCTATTTTGCATCGTGTACTTACATGGTCTGTTGTGTTGGGCCTGTTCCTTCCGGTTGTAATAGTCCTTGTCCTTGGCCTTGCTGGCTTGCTGACGGGCATGGGTGACCAGACGGGCAGCAGATTCTGTCTTCGTGTCGCGATCGGCCTCGGCGTATGGTGGGCCTCCGCACTTGTGACGACAACAGTCGCAGCCGGTATAAGTATTCTTGAACGACCATCGAACACCAACGTAGAGTCCTCTGGAACAGTCTCTGAGAGAAATGAATAGAATCCGTCGCTCATACGAGGGCGTGGGGCGATAAGAAGACCACCTTTATGTCGTGGTGCCGCGGAATGCGGAGAGCTCGCCAAATTAAAAGGAGGGTGCCTCAGCAACCCGGGGTTTGCATCCGAATACGAGGAATAATTCCATCGTCTCGGCACGGCAAGCGACCGGAGCCATGTTTGGCACCCAACGAGCCTCATTAAGAGCTCACCGGCATGGTTCGACACAACACGAGCATGGCAGAAAACTTATCGCCCCACACTCTCGGCGAGGGGGAATTTCGTATTCTTCCAATTATGTCATCATACTCGTATCAGGATCAAAGGATAGAAGCGTATTAACTTTCGTGGCTTCGCAACACGAAAAGGGAATGATTTAGCGTTCGGCCGCGTCCGCTTCACTTGTCGGAATTGGTTCCATCAGTCTGGTGTTACGCTCTACAGCAAGCACGACAGTCTGCTGTTCGAGACCAGAAGCTGATTGGCCGTAGATCGGAATAACCTGCCGCCGATTAGGCATTTCTAGGCGAATGCGAAAGCTCCCATCGTTTGCAACGTCAACGGGCTCTCCTTGAATGGAGAGATAGGCACCTTGTTCAGTCGTTCCAAAGACCACCAACTCGGCTCCAACCTCCAACGGAAAGCCTTTTTTCGCACTGTTAGTGTCGACGTCACTGTGAGTCGTGGAATTAGCTTTTGGTGGTCCAAGAGGTCTCCGTAAACGTTCTTGGAAGAGTTCGCGTACCTCTTCAGAGTCACTGTCAGTTGAGTAACCACCACTCAGCGAAAAGATTTTGGACCCGTCGGATTCAATGTCTTTCCAGTGAACGTCGAGAGAGTCTCCGCGACTGACGGGTGCGGCAGAGACCTGATTACTCCGGCATAACTTATGAAACTCACCACATCGCGTCTTGTAGCCAATTTCAACCCGACAAGACATGGATTTACGTACGTCGATAAACCAGTTCTTCACGCCGCCATGAATTTCGATTTCCCGACAAATCCTCTCTACAGGTCTCTCACCTTTCTCACCAATAGCCTCAAGCACCCGCAGGACAGGTTTCGCTGAATGCCATTCGGATCCCATTGCGGCTTTTGCTCGTTGGACGCTGTGTGTTGTGATTTCCCAGAATGCATGAAGCCAGTGAGGTCCACGAACCATGAGGACCGCACGGTTGCGAATCGGATTACGCTTTTGACTCGGCTCTGGATTGGTGACAAGGCTTTTCGCGCGAGCCTGCTTGGCTTGGGTGTCTTTGATTCGCTTTATTACGGCTGCTCGCTCAACAGTCAGACATTCTTGATTCGAGTTCGTACGAGCTGTTTTCTTTTTTACTGCACCCGGTTTCTGCGTCTTGGAAACTCTTTGTTTTCTTTGGAGATTCGCCGGTTTTTTTTCGTCTGTGGAGGAATTGTTGCAAGCTTCTTTGTGTTTTGGCGCCTCAGCTTGGATATCGGAACCATGAAGCGATTGTGCTGACGTTGCTCGGCGCACAAGTGCGTTGATGAGCTGATCCTTCCTCATGGAGTGCCATCCGCGAACACCAGATTGTTTGGCCATTCTCGCCAGATCACGAACACGCTTTTCTTTAAGGCTCGCAGCTGTCATGTGAATTCTTTGGGGCCTCGTTCTGGCGGCGCAGGAATCAGTTCAAACGGTTTGCAAAGGTGCATTCCTAGATTCACGATATCGAAACCCGGGAAACGACTCAAATTTTGCGCAAAATGGGGGTAAGAATGCAGGGTTTGCGCAATTTCAGGCAAAAAACAGACAGATTTGACTGAATACGGCCATGTCACTGGTGGATGCATGACGCTTCTTGGGGATGGGCTATTCGCCGCGAAGCTTTAAGCCTCTTTCAACGAGTCTCTCACGGACTTCGTTCAGGCTTGTGACCCCGAAGTTTTTGCACTCCATAAGGTCCTCAGCAGTCCTGCGAACCAATTCACCAATGGTCATTATCCCGAGTTTGGTAGTGCACTTTCTCGCACGAACTGAAAGGTTGAGTTCCGTAATTGGCAGCCCATGAATTTCAGTTTGTTCGCCCACGGGCTCATCGAATGTTGGTGAGGATTCTGAGGCCATGGATGGTTCAGCGAATTGTCCAAGAACAAGGCCTTTCGATGCCAAAATGTCCTTAATTTCAACGAGGCTGGTTTCTCCAAAGTTCTTGCTGGCTAGAACATCTGCCTCACTGGTTTGAGTGAGATCTCCCAAGGTCTGGATGCCCATCTTTGCCAGGCAGTTGCGGCTGCGAACGGAGAGTTCAAAGTCGCTGACTGGAAGCGTGAGTACCTGTTCGAGTCGGTCACGCTGTTTCTGTTCCTGCTCGTCAAGCTGTCTGTCGCCCGATGCTGCAGAGTCCTTGAGGAAAAGTTTGGCTCGTGAGATAGCCTCTTCCCGGCCCGGTGCATCGAGCGGGAGGCCATCAAGAATTCTTCGGTAACATTGTTGGGCCTGTGAAAAGTCATCACGATCTTCGTAGAGAAGGCCGAGATTCATAAGTGCTCCGACCGTCGCAGGATATCTGAGGAGTGAGCGTTGGTATGAATCAATTGCTTCATCATCATTACCGAGTTTGTCGTGGAGTACTCCAAGGCAGAAAAGGGCGAGCGGCTGGCCACTATCACTCTCAACAGCTTTCTGTAGAAGTTCGAGTGTCTCCGTCGTTGAGTCACCCCGCTCTACTGCTATCGCACCTTGTGCAGCGAGGTATTCAGCCGATGCACTTTCTTCATCGGTTGCGTTGCTCAATGCATTGGCTGCCTCTTCAAGTTTGTTCGCCGCACGCAGTGTATTTGCTTTTGCGGCGAGGCAGGCACCGGCGGGATAGCCAGCAGTTCGAGCCGCGTCAAAAGAAGCACATGCATCTTCAGTTGCAGCAAGCGCAGCTTGTGCAAGGCCAAGTGCAAATAGTGCAAGAGCAGAGCCATCCCCAGATTTGAGCGATACGACGGCTTCACTACTCCGACCAAGCAGGTAAAGACCAACGCCGAGTCGAACGGATGCTGCTGGGCTTAGGTCACCGACCTGCTGAAGTTCCTGAACAGTCAGCCTCAATTCTCGGTGGGTATCTGTTGTGGTTCCTAGTGAGTCAGCAATTGCACGAACTTCGTTTGGCCCAAAAGGACCGCTTCCGACAATGAGTTCACGTACATCGATAGTAGTTGGACTTGGAGTTACAGAACTTTGCATGGTGTTATATTTGCCTTTTGACTTCAGAACGTGACAAGCTACAGCATAGTGGAGGAAATTACCGAAGGCGACCGCGGCCAAATTGTAGAGAGCCAGCGGTGGGAATCGAACCCACAACCCCCGCATTACGAATGCGGTGCTCTGCCAATTGAAGCTACGCTGGCGGGGGCATCCGGCAGGAAAACGCCGTACCGCCGAGCCCTTTAAATTAGCGCAGAGGGTATCTGAGCGTCAAGTGGCGGCCTGTTTAAAGGCCTTCTCAGACATACAGCGCAATAAAAAAAGCGGGGTCTCAACCCGGCAGGAGCGTCCTGCCATAGTCAAGCGGGTCAGGGGCAAGGCGACCGCTCGACCAAAAAAAGTCGAAGACCCCACTTTTTTAAGGTGTGGTTGACGAGACTCGGAATG
>MDSW01140687.1_pt1 | contig 14138 bp, 8 predicted proteins | sample 811171 | NCBI WGS metagenome assembly MDSW01 (sample SAMN05326641, study PRJNA326480) | marine metagenome | isolation source: seawater | place: Atlantic Ocean: North West | collected 2012 | reverse complement strand
TCCTCCTCCTCCTCCTCCTCCTCCTCCTCCTCCTCGGCCGCGGAGCTTCCGTTCGCGCGCCCCGCGTTCCCGATATCGCGCGTCGTGGACCACGAGGTCGCGCGCGCCGCGCTCGTGCTCGCCGCCGTGGACCCGAGCGTCGGCGGCGTCGCCATCTACGGCGGCCGCGGGACGTGCAAGACCGTCCTCGCGCGCGCGACGCACGCGCTTCTTCCCCCGCGCGACGTCGTCCCGGGGTCGTGGTGCAACGCGGACCCGGACGGCGACCCGAACGCGTGGGAGAGCGGGCTGCGCGAGTCGGTCGCCGCGAGAGCGCGCCACGCGCTGCGCGCCACGCCGACCGTCGTCGCGAAGCGCGCGCTCGCCGCCGTAGCATCATCCGATTGGCTCGAAACGCTGTCCGACGACGACGTGGCGGGAGCGGATTGGCCGGACGCGCTGTCCGACGATGTCGCGATACGCGCGGCGATGACCGCGGACCCGGCGTGGTGCCGCGAGACGAGACCGGCGCCGTTCGTCACCGTCCCGCTCGCCGTCGAGGAAGGCATGCTGACCGGCACGATCGACGTCGACGCGTCCGTGAAAGCGGCGCGGCCGGTGTTTCTCCCCGGGTGCCTCGCGCGCGCGCACAGAGGCGTGCTGTACCTCGACGACCTGAACCTGCTCGAGGACTCGCTCGCGAACGCGCTGTCAGTCGCCGTCGGCGGCGACGGCGTGAATCTCGTCGAGCGCGAGAACATGAGCGTAACGCATCCGTGTCGGCCGTTGACGATCGCGACGTTTAATCCGGAGGAGGGGGACGTCCGCGAGCACGTCTTGGATCGCTTCGCGATGATCATCAGCGCGGACGAGACGTTCAGCGTGCGACAGAGGGTCGAGGGCACGATCGTCGCGAGTCGGTGGCAGGCGCGTTCTTTCTATGCGCCGGTGCACGCCATTCATCGAGGACGTCGCCCGCGTGTTGTATTTCTCTTCGATCACCCTTCGCTCGTTTACGATCCCGACACACCGCGGCGCCTTTCAACTCCATCCGACGCCTTTGAATGCCACCCCGACGTCGCTTTGAAGGACGACTGGCGCGACGTCGCCGACGAGGCGGCGGAGGACGAGGAGGATCTCCGACTGTCCGTCGCGCTCGCGCGCGCGACGCTCCCGCGCGTCGTCATATCCGACGCGCAGATCGCGTATCTCGTCGACCGCGCCATCGCGGGCGCGTGTCAGGGCCACAGACCGGAGATCTTCGCGGCGAAGATCGCGCGCGCGTCCGCGGCGTTGCGAGGGAGCGAGAGCGTGTCGAGCGGGGACCTGAACGTCGCCGTCGCGTTGGCCATCGCGCCGCGGGCGACGGCGCCGTTGGACGTGTCTACGCCGCCGCCGCCGCCGCCGACCGCGCCGCCGCCGCCGCCGCCGTCGCCAAAGGCGGGCGAGGAAGAGGAGGAGAAAGAAGGGGAGGAGGAGGAGGAGGAGGAGGAGACGCCGCCGCCGCCGGAAGAGGAAGAGGAAGAGGAACGGGAAGAGGAAAAACAGGACGAGGAGATCCCGCCCGAGCTCGTCTTCGCGCCGGACGACGCCGCCGCCGCGACGCTCGACCCCGCGCTCGCCGCGATGTTCACGCAATCGCTGCAGCGGAAACCCGGTCGCGCGGGCCGCGCGAAGAAGAACGTCGTCTTCTCGCTCGAGCGCGGGAGATACGTCAAGCCGGTGTTCCCTCGCGGTGGCGTGATCAAACGCGTCGCCATCGACGCGACGCTGCGCGCAGCGGCGCCGCGGCAGCTTTTCCGCCGGCGACGATTACGCCTCCCTCCGGAGTCGAAGCGCGTGATCGTCGCCAAAGACGACCTCCGGAACAAGCGCATGTCGCGCCGCGCGGGATCGTTGACGATCTTCCTCGTCGACGCGTCCGGGAGCATGGCGATGAACCGCATGGCCGCCGCGAAGGGCGCCGCGTTGCGGCTCATCTCGGAGAGCTACACGAAACGCGATTCCGTCGCGCTCGTCGTCGCGCGCGGCGACGCCGCCGCCGTCGCGCTTCCGCCGTCCCGGAGCGTCGTCCTCGCGCGACGACGGCTCGCGGAGCTTCCGTGCGGCGGCGGGACGCCGCTCGCGCACGGGTTGGTGACGGCCGCGCGGGTCGCGATCAACGCGGAGAAAACCGGCCGCTCTGGCGGCGGCGGCGGCGCCAGCCGCGTGCGCGTAGTGTGCCTCACCGACGGCGGCGCGAACGTCGGGTTAGACCGCTCGCAGCAGCCCGAAAACGAGCGATGCGACATCTCCGAGTACGTCCCCTCACGCGCGGCGCTGCGCGAGGAGGCGATAGACGCCGCGAAGAGAGTAGGGAAGGCGGGCGTTTCCCTCCTCGTCGTCGACACCGAGTCGCGTTTCGCGCGGCCGCTCGAAGGGCGCCGCGGAGCCGGCCCGGGCGGCGAGAGGGAGGAGAGTCTGACGCGGACGATCGCGCGCGCGTCCGGGGGGCGGTACTACCGACTTCCGATGGCGACGACGAGCGGGAGGGAGGGCGCGGACGCGCTCCGGGGGATCGCGAGCGGCGGAAGGGCGCGGTAGCCGGCGGCGCGCGCGTAGAGAGGCAAAGGAAAGCGCAAGCAGCGAGATCGCCGAGATCCGCTCCGATGATTGGTCAGCCTATCCACAGCCTCTCCTCTCTCGTTCGGCGCGCTCGTCGCGCGCCCGCGCAGAACCGCGCGCACGCGACGTGAACGCCGCACGCGCTTCGACAACATGTCCGCCGTCGCCAACACGGTGCGCGCGCCTTCGAATCCAGCCTCGCGCCGTCCGCCGTCCGCGGTCCGCGGTCGCGGCGTCCGTCCGTCGCGTCGCGCGACGATAAATCGATCGATCCTCGCGTCGTCCGTCGCCGAAACAAACTTCCCTCGCTCGCGTCTCGCTCATCGCCCCGACGACCCCCCGCCCCCGCTCTCAGGTCGCCTGCCGCGCGCCTCTGAGATCCGCGTTCGCGGGCAAGCGCTTTAAGAGCGCGTGCCGCCTCCCCGGCGCGCCCTCGAACGGCACGTCCGTGAAGACCTCCGCGTCGTGGAACCCGTTCGCGCAGAACAGCGACAAGGCGGGGATCGTCGGGAGCCAGGGCCGCGACGACTACGAGGCGGAGGACGTCGAGTATTACTTCAACTACATGGGCATCCTCGCCGACGAGGGGAGCAACGACAGGATGGACGCGCTCGTGGAGGCCGGGAAGCACCCGATCGACATCATCCTGTTGTTCGCCGCCGCGGAGGGGGACACGCCGAAGATCGAGGAGATCTTAGAGGCGGGCGCGGACGCGAGCGTGACGGACTTGGACGGGAACACGCCTATGATGTTAGCGGGGAAGAACAACCCGGAGAAGAAGGCAGCCGTGGAGGCTATGCTCGCGGGGAAGTAGTGATCGGCGCGGCGCGGCGCGGCGCGAGTCGACGACGCGATGGGTGATGCGATGCGAAGAAACGCTCGCACGGTGAACGTTTCATCCGGGTCGCCGGCGACGGACGAGACGAAAAGGTTTCGACGAAAAAAAGTCCCTACATATTAAAATCACTCGCCGTTCGGAGACTCGGTGGCGACCAACGGCGCGTGCGAGCTGTGATACTTCACGCTCGCGTCGTACTTCTCCCTGTCGATCGGCACCCCAGACCCGCCCTCCTCCCTCCCGAGCGCGTTCCGCATCATCGTGATCGGCGTCATCGGACACTCGTACCCCTCGAGCTGCCCTTTGATCGAGATGATCCCCCACGGCGCATCCGGCAACTCCGCCCTCTGTTGTTTGCTCGCCATCGCGCCGCGCTCCTTCACGAGCTGCTCGCGCGAGTACAGGATGACGTCCAACACCTCCGCGTCCGGCACGTCCACCTCCCCCGCGGGGAACCATCGCGTGAGGACGGGCAGCTCCGCCGCGCTCCTCGCGCTGTACCCTGACCGCAGCAGATGCGCGTTCGCCTCCGTGATCGCGATCGAACCAACCTTGACGCCCGGGATGAAGTTCTTCACGAAGACGTGCTTGCAGAACGGCGCGTACCCGTCCACGAGCGGCGCGCCGGCGGCGTGCGCGTCGTGGACGCGTCGCACGAACTCAGCCTTGTCGAACCCGAGCATCTTCGTGCCGCTGTACGCGGGATCGTCCCACTGGCGCATCGCGAACTCGTCGAGGAAGAAGGTCTCGCCCGCGAGCGACGAGGCGTCGACGGCGGCGGCGGCGGCGGCCGCGGCGGGCGCGGACGTGGACGTCATCGATCGACGCGCGCGGCGAGGGGGCGGGGTGGCGACGCCGCGGGAGGAGCCCGCGCGGAGAGAAGCGCGGCGGAGCGACGAGAGCGCGGTGACGGCGCTGAACGTGAGCGAACGCGCGCGGTGCATGTTCCACTAGCGACGAACGCGGCGTCGCGTTCGCTGTCATCGAGTCTCGACGACTGGAAGTTCGGTGAGCGGATCTGTCGTCTCGAGGGCGCGCGGCGGCGGGCGCAGTGTCAGACGCGCGCGAGAGGCGGCGCGACGGCATCCGCGTGAGCGCGCGCGTCGGGGGAGACGCGCACACGAACGCGCGCGCGCGCGTCGAGGGCGGCGCGCGCGAGCGGCGAGCGCGGGAGGGGCGCCGAGCGAGAGGAACGAACCCGCGCGGGCGCGGCGGCGGCGGCGGAAGGCGGAGAGGGATTCATTCGTTCGCTCGCTCGCTCGCGCTGCCGCGGTGAGGTGAGATTCGCGTCGCGCAAACCCCTCGCGACCCGCCCGCGACGTCGCGATGGGGGAGTACAGAAAGCTCCAGCCGAAGAAGTTCGAGCCGCGGTCGATACGCGAGACCGCGGAGGGGCGGTATTGGCGCGCGTACAAGTCCCCGGCGCTCCTGGACCAAATCTCACAGGTGACGTCCGTGGCGTTCGCGGACGTCTACCCGTACGCGCTCGCGGTGACGTCGTCCGCGCGCGTGACGGTGTACAACTCGCAGAACCGCAGGGCGTTGCGGACGTTCGCGCGATTCAAAGACGTCGCGTACGGCGGCGTCCTGCGAGGCGACGCGAAAGCGCTCGCGGTGGGAGGGCAAGCGGGGATGGTACAGCTGTTCGACATGAGCAGCCGGTCCATCCTGCGGAAATTCACGCAACACGCGCGGGCGGTTCGCGCGGTGCGATTCTCCACGCAGACGCATGCCATCATGGGATCCGCGTCGGACGACACGACGGTGAGGATATGGGACATCGCCGCGGGAGTGTGCAGCAGGCGGCACGACGGGCACACGGACTACGCGCGGTCCATCGCGTCGCATCCAATCTCGATCGATCGATGGGCGACTGGGTCGTACGATCACACGGTGAAACTGTGGGATGATCGCGACGGGTCGATGAAACACTCGTTGAGCCTGAACCACGGCGCGCCCGTGGAGGACATCTCGTGGCTTCCGGGGGGGAACCTCCTCGTCAGCGTCGGCGGCCAGGACGTCTGCGTGTGGGACGTCCTCTCGGGCGGGAAGTTGTTACGGAAGCTGAGGTGTCACCAGAAGACGATCATGTGCTGCCACGTGGCGCCCGACGGCGGTCCGCCGATCGCCGGCGGCCCGGACGGCTCGTCGTTCGCGCGTCGCTCCGCGACCGCGCGATCCGCGCCGCGGTTGCTGACCGGCAGCCTGGACGGCCACGTCAAGGTGCACGAGTTGGACGATTTCACCGTGACGCACGCGGCCAAGTACCCCGGCCCGGTGTTGTCCGTGGCGCTGTCCCCGGACGCGAACGTCCTCGCGGTGGGATGCGCGAACAAGCTCCTGTCGATTCGAAGGAGGAAAGTTCCGAGGGAGGCGGCGTACGGGCTCGGCGGCGTCGGCGGGCGCGTCGGTGTCGGCGGCGGGAAGAAGAGAGGCCCGCGTCGACTGGACGCCGGGAGTTGGCAGTACTTCGTTCGCGGCACGAACGAGAAAGCCGCGGAGGGGCAGATGGTGATCGCGCGACGGAAGCGGATACGCCTGAAACCGTACGACAAGGCTCTCCGGCGGTTCCGCGTCGGCGAGGCGTTGGACGCCGCGCTCGCGACGGGCCGCCCCGAGGTGATTGCCGCCGTCGTGGAGGAGATCGGCGCCAGAGGCGGGACGCGCGCGGCGTTGTCCAACCGCGACGAGGCGAGACTCGGCCCGGTGCTGCGGTTCATCGCGCGGCAGATCGCGAACCCGCGGCACACGCGGCAGCTCGTGGGCGTCGCGGGGAAGGTTTTGGACGTATACGGCGGCGAGGTTGGCGTGTCGCCCGCGGTGGACGGCGCGTTGCGATTGATTCGCGAACGCGTCGCGGGGACGCTGAAGCTTCAGGACGCGTTGGCGAATCTGAGCGGGATCGCCGCGCCGCTGTTGGCCGCGGGGCATCACGCGGCGTACGGGTAGCTCGGTGTTGATCGATCGCTCGCGCGGTGGTAGCGTCGCGCTCGCTGTTGTAATCAAAACGCGTCGAATCGAAGTGCTGTACGTGTACAGCATACGCGTGAAAATCTTGGCACTGCCGACGTTTGAATTTTCCGAATCTGAACCCGACGGCGGGGACACATCCGAGACGCGCGCGGCGTCCGTCGTCGCTCGACCGCGACATGGCGCAGCGCACGATCGCGTCGTTCTTCAACGCGGGCGCGGCGCCCGCGCCGCCCGCGCCGCTTCAGGACGCGACGAACGCGCCGACGCGCGACGACGCGAACGACGCCGCGGGCCGTCCGACGATTTCGACGAAGAAACGCTTCCACCCCTCGGACGCGTCGCCGTCGCGCGCGTCGAAGCGCGTCGCCGCGCCGAGGGCGTTCGCGAAGGGCGCGGACGTCGTCCCGATCCCCGGCGCGTCGCGCTCGGACGGCTCCCTGGAGCTCGTGTCCGCGAACGGCAGGCACTACCTCGTGAACGCGGAGTCGTGGGACTGCGCGAACGTCACGGCGAAGATCGCCGAGTGGAAGCAGAGCGACGCGTCCGCGTCCCGATCCTCCTCCTCCTCCTCCTCCCCAGCACCGCCCAAGTTCGTCGCCGTGAAAGGCACGAACGGCCTCATCGTCAGCGCGCTCGCATCGCGCGGCCCTACCGGCGACGCCGCGACGACGCTGCGCTGCCATAGAGCCCCGCACATCTCGCCCTCCACGCCGCCGCTCGCGACGATGCGACTGGAATCATCCGGCGGCGACGTCCTGCGGCTCGCGTCGTGCGCCGCCGCGTCCGCGTCGGACCCGAACGTCCTCGTCGTCACCGCGGGCGGCGAGCTGAAGCTGCTCCGCGTCGCCGAGGGAGAGGGCGAGGACGGCACGGGCGTGACGATGACGACGTGCGCGAGCGTGTTGCTCACCGAGGGGACGTTCAAGTACGCGCTGCCGGAGAGCGCCGACGGCGGCGGACGGTTCGGCGCGTGCGTCATGTGTCGCGACGACGCCGACGCCGACGCGGACGTGGACGCGGACGCGGACGCGGACGCGTCGTCGTCGGCGGCGGCGGCGGCTTGGACGCCGGTCGTCGCCGCGGTGTTCTCCGCGGCGACGGGGACGCTGTGCTTCATCAAGATAACCGCCGCGGGCGCGACGTTACAGAGAACCGTGAACCCGCACCTCGGGAAGGCGCACGCGGCGGCGGCGTGGACGTCGTCGTCGCCCGGCGGCGGCGCCGTCGTCAGCGTCGGCGCGGACGGCGCGCTCGCGGTGACGCACCTTCGCGCGGACGGCCCGGACACCGCGTGGGAGTGCGTCGTGCGAGGGGGGAAGTCGGAGGCGCACGCGGTCGCGGTGGACGACGTGAGCGGCGTCGCGGTGACGGGCAGCCGCGACGAGGACGCGATCTGCGTGTGGCGTTTGCGCGACGAGTCGCGGATGCGCGCGGTGAAGTTGCCGCCCGCGGGCGCGGGCGCGGCGGCGGCGGCGGCGGGCGGGGGCGGGAAGGGCGCGGAGATATTGCGGCACTTCACGCTGGAGAACGTCGCGATCGGCGCGGGGGGGAGGTTGATCGCCGCGAGCAACGGGAACCGCGACGGGGGCGCGACGTTGCAGCTCGTGCGCGGGAGGTAGGCGGCGACGGCGGCCGGGTGTGATGAAGGAGAGCTCGATGCATCACGGCGCGTTGAAATATGATAGTCAGGAAATAATTCATATTCGACTGGACGTCTCGCGACGAACGAGTCGCCGCATTCTCCTCCGCGCGTCGTCGTGATGTCGATCGTGACCCCCCCGCCCGTGAACGAACTCAACAGGGTGCGCGCCGTCGAGCTCGCGTTCGCGTCCACCGCGTCGGCGGGATCGTCTCCTCCGCCCGACCCCGCGCGCGCCGCGCTCGTCCGTCGTCGCGCGTCGCGCCGTTCTAAGTCCATCCACTCGATCGATCTAGGGTTACCCGCTCCGACGATCGCCCGCCCTGCCCTGACGCGTCGCCGTCCCTCCCTTCTCCCGCCCGCGACAGGAGCTCGACGTCCTCCTGGCGCACGAGGACAACACCGTGAACACGGAGGCCGCGGCGCTTCTCGCGAGCGCGACGGCGCGGGTCCGATCCGAGCGCCTCGCCGGGACGAATCCGAACGGCGCGCCGCTGTACGAGAAGAAGGTCGTCGTCGACGGCACGGCCGTGCAGCTTTCGAAGCAGGATCCGCTGAAGACGCTTCTCACGACGCCGAAGCTCCCTGCAGAGCTCGTTGAGCACCTTCCCGCGGAGACGGAGGGGCCGGGGACGCTTCCGTAGCGAAGGCGCGACGGGGGAAGCGGGGATCGGAATTAATTATTAGACTAAACGCAACTTTAGAAGAAGACGGAAGGAAGCGTCGCGAGCGATGGCGGGGCCTCGCAGGAGCAGGCTCGCCGCGCGGCGCCGGACGATCGCGCGGTGCTACGCGTGCGTCGTCCTCGCGCTCGCCGCGCTCGCCGCGCGGCCGACCGCGCGCGGCGTGGGCGACGCGCGCGAGCGCGCGCGTCGCCGCGCGTCCGTCGACCCGTCGCTCCTCGAGGAGTGGTCGCGGTCGCGTCTGCCGCCGAAGTGCTCGCGCGCGCTGTCCGGCTCCGTCGACGCCGCGTCCGGGTCGTGGGCGCTCTCGCACGTCGCATCGCGCTCGAAGCTGTACGCGGCGATGGACGCGGAGCTGACGGAGCGAGGACTGACGGCGTTCGACGACGCCGGCGGCGCGCGGACGCAGGGCTCCGGCGTCGACGACCTGTTCGCGTTCGACCGCGTCACCGGGCTCGCGCGCGCGAAGCTGACGCGGCTCGACGTCGCCGTCCGCGCGATCGTGCTCCCGCTGCCGAGGCGCTCGCGCGCGGCGTTTCGGATGCGCCGCGCGACGCGCGCGGTCGTCGCCGCCGCCGGGTATCACGACGGAAGAGACGCGTGGCTCCAAGACCCGGACGCGTATCACTTCTCGATGTTCCACGCGTCGCACCACCTCGCGCCGACGCCCGCGTCCGCGGCGGAGGTCGAGGCGGAGATGCGCGCGGTGGCGCGCGTCGTGCGCGGCGCGTGCGCGATGACGGCGACGATCGAACGCGTCGTCGCGACGCCGTCTGGCTCGGTCGTCGCGCTCTGGAACCTCGCCGGCGGGTCCGAACCCAGCGCGTTCCGCGACGCGCTGCGCGCGGCGCTGCCGAACGCGCCCGCGGCGCAGATCGTGAGCGACGAGCACATCATGCACACGACGCTGGCGCGGTTGCTGAGGCCGCCGCCGGGCGCGGGGGGGGACGCGGCGGCGGCGACGGCGGCGGCGGCGGCGATCGCGCGCCAACTCACCGAGCGACTGTGCGGCGTCGAGGTCACGCTCCCGATCGCGTGGTTCGTCCAGGAGCGCGATAAGCTCGCGCTCGCGCTGGGGGGGGCGCACGACGCGACGCCGACGACGTTCGACGCGTGCGGCGGCGGCGGGTGACGCGCCGCGAGGTCGACGAATAGCATTCGTAATAAATGAATGGAACGTTAAACGAAATCACGCGTTCTTTCCTCGCGTCACCTCCCCGCAGTCCGCGATCACGACGTTATACAGCGGCTCCCCAGTGAACGTCCCGCAGTTCATCTCGCACCACTTCACGTGCTCGTACCCGCTCAGCACCTGACCGAACACGACGTGCTTGCCGTCCAACCACTTCGTCTTGGCGTGCGTGATGAAAAACTGAGGGACGCCATACAAAAAAAGTTCACCGGTCAGTTGAAAGGAGACGCGATCAAGTGTTGAAACCGATCGATGGGTGAAAAACGTTTGTATAGAACGCACCTGGCTCCCGTTCGTGTTCTTCCCCGCGTTGGCCATGGAGAGCAGACCCGGCCGCGAGTGTCTCACGTACGCGTCCCCGGCCGCGCCCCCCCACTCGTCGTCGAAGCACCGCTTCCCGTAGATGCACTCCCCGCCCGTGCCGTCCCCCGCGGTCGTGTCCCCGCCCTGGCTCATGAAGCCCGGGATGATGCGATGCATCTTCGCGCCTTTGTAATGCAACGGCTTGCCGCTGACGCCGCACCCTTTCTCGCCCGTGCACAGCGCTCGGAAGTTCTCGCACGTGATCGGGAACGTCCGCGTGAAGAGCTCGATCTCGACGCGCCCGACGTGCTGGTCTTTCAGTCTGTCTTTCACCGCGAGGTCGACGTACACGATCGCGTTTTCCTTCTTCGAGCACACCGCCTCCAGAGGGATCTCGACCGCGCGCGCGGTGGTGAGTCGATGCCACGTCAAGATCAGCGCGGTCGCGAAGAGCGCGCAGGCGAGGTAGAGCACCGGCGTGGAGTCGATCCCGACGACTGCGCGAGAGCGACGACGAAGGGAGGAGGACGTCAGACGTCACGTCAGACGCGCGATCGGGGGACGCGCGGTGGGGGGCGCGGACTACAGATGAGAATCGAGTCGGTCGATCGGTCGCGCGCGCACCCTCGACGAGCTTCGCGCGCGCGGCGGCGAGCGCGTCCGCCCTGGACGGCAGCGCGCCGAGGAACGCTTTAACCTGATCGATCCCGAACGCGGCGGGCGGCGGCGGCGGCGGAGCTCGGCCCCACATCGTCTGCGGGCGGCGTGTTATGACGGCGACGCGGTGCCAAATCTTGTTAATTTTTTTCTGTTCCAGATTTTTCTGTTCCAGATTATTTTTCCAGTACACGGCCGAGTCCGTCCTCCCGTTGTCCTTCGAAGAGCTCTCACCGGGCGCCATCCCTGGCGACCATCATCCTCCCCGCGTGCAACAGCATGCGCTTATCCGGGGTTAACATCCGGCGCGTCGCCCACTGCACGTACGCGATCGCGGCGAAAGGAACGAACGCGGCCCCGGGCAGTCAAGCCTTGCCGCGTTTCGATCGACGCGTCGTCACGTTCGCGTCTCTTCCGTCCCCGCCCGCGGCGCCGCCTCTTTGGAAGCGCGCCTCGTTCTCTTTCGTCGCGTCGTGCGCTTCGTCCACGTCATCGTCCACGTCATCGACGCCGGCGTCCGCGGCGTCCGGGGTCTCCTCGACGAACGAATCGTCGCCGCCGCCGACGACGACGACGACGCCCCCCCCCCGCACCGCGTCGTCGTCGCCGCCGCCAAAGTCGCTCCCGCCAAAGTCGTAATCGCTCCCGACGCCGTGCGTCTCTCTTAGGTCCCCGTCCGGCCCTTCCTCGTCGCTCCCGCCCACGGTCACGTCGTAGTACGGCTCCGACGAAGGCCGCGGCTTCACCGCGGTGAAACTCACCGGCGCGGGCTCGCAGAAGCCGCTCTCCCCCGTCAGCACCACGTACGACGCGCGGTTGTGATTTCTTCGCTCGCCCTCTTCGATAAACTGCGGGTAATCCGGCGCGCTGAACACCGTGCACAGCTTCCCGTGCTCGACGTCGTGGTCGACCGCGAACCCAGAGGTGATGTCCGCCATCCCGACGCGGTCCTCGCGCGCGTCCGGGCCCTCGTGCGAGCGCAAGATGAGCGTCAGCCCGTTGTCGCGGAGAAACGCGTCGGTGGCGTCGGCGCCGAAGAGGCAGCCGATCCCGCGGTTGTCGTTCCCCACGAGCCCGCGCGAATCGCAGCACGGGTCGGACCACAGGACGTCGGACGCGATCGCGGCGTCGCCCTCGCCGTCCGGGTCCGGGCCGCCTTTCCACGCGGACGCGAGGTCGTCGAGGGCGCCGAGGACGAGCGCGTTTTTTTTTGGTTTTGGTTTTTTTTTCCCGCCGCCGCCGCTGCCGCCGCCCGGCGCTCGAAATAAGCCGCCGTGCAAGACGAGCGTCTTCGCGCCGACGCGCGCCGCGAGCGGGAGCTCCTGCGCGACTTTCAGGAACATCCTGTACAGCGCGCGCCCGTCCTTGTTCCCGTACTTCACGAGAAGCTCGCGCTTGTACCCGTACACCTCGGTGCAAAACTCGCACTCGTGGTTCCCGCGCAGCAGCGTGACCTCCGCGGGGAGGCACACCTTCCACGCGAGCGCGAGCGCGAAGAGCTCGACGCCCCACGCGCCGCGGTCGACGAAGTCGCCGTTGAAGACGAACCAGTTCGTCTCCGACGGCGCACCCGCGAGGTCGAGCAGCTTGAGGAAGTCGTGGAGCTGCCCGTGCGTGTCGCCTACGACGTTCACGCGGACGCCGCGCGAGGGCGGATCGAGGGCGACGAGCGCGCGCTCCTCGCGCAGAAGCTCGAGCGCGGCGCCGAAGAGCTTCGCCATGACGTCCTTGGGGCACACCCTCGCGAGGTTCCTCGGCGTCGCGTCCGCGTCGCGCGTGTTGGCCTCCATCGACGACGCGAGGCGTCGAACCCACTCGGGGGTGATCTCGCCGTCCTTCGGCCACGACGCGGGCGCGGCGGCGAAGGAGGAGGCGACGGAGGGCGACATCGATCGTCGTTCGTTTCCACCCCCCTCTCGAGCGGTCTGGTCTGTCTGTTTATGACGTCGAAAAAGACGAAGACGACGGCGACGGCGTCCTTCCCGGGCGCGACGGGACGCGTATCGCGCTCGCGGACGACGGCGAGGAGTCGGGCGGCGACGCGAGGTGCGCGCGCGCCGTCGCGCGCGTCGTGTGTGAGCCCGCGTCGTCGTCGTCGTCGTCGTCGTCGTCGTCGCATTTCAAAATATCACGCGTCGACGTCTCTTCTGCTGACTCCGCGGAAAAACGGCACCGCGCCGCGAACACGACGAGGATCTATCTCATCACACGCGACGCGCGCGATGCCCCCGCCACCCCGGCGCGGCGTCCTCGCCTCTCTCCTCGCGCTGCTCGTCGTCCTCGCGACGACGACGACGCTGGCGCCATCGGCCGTCGACGCCGCCGGCCTCCTCTCCGAGCAGTGCGCGTCCACGCCGCCGTCGATCGTCGATCGCCGCAAGGATGGAAAAGAGGAATCTCTCGTCGTCGCGTCCCTGCACGTCGGCCCGCCGTTCGAAGACGCCGCCGACGCGAACGCCGCGCGCCCGCGGAGCCACGTCCAGGCGGTCGGAAGGTACATCGCCGCGCTCGAGGCGGACGTTCTCGTCCTGACCGGCGTCGAGAGCTGCGCGGTGCTCCGCCAGTTCATCGCCGCCGCGGTCGCGACGAACGCCGAAGCCGCGAGCGCGCTTCGGCCGTACATCCTCCCGCGCGCGGACGCGGACGCGGACGACGGCGGGACGCGGCACGCGATCGCGGTGCTGTCGAAGATCGACCCGCGTGTCGACGTATGGCGCGACTACGCGCGCGTCGACGCGCCGCTGCCGAGGAGCACGTGCCACGGCGACGTGGACGCCATCGCGTCGCGGGGGAGACCGGGACGCGGACTGCTGCTCGGCGCGCCGCCGACGGAACGAGATTTAGGTGCGTTCTATACACTGGTCCCCATACGACCGCGTCGGCGTTGTGAACACCGATCCTTAAGGACTTTGCCCGGCGCATCTCTCCGCCCACCCCCCGCTTTCAATCCCCGTCCTCGATGCCTTTCAACGCCAGCTGACGCCTTTGAACTCCATCCCAACATTCGCTTGTATAGAACGGCCCTTAGATCGAGACGCCGACGCCGCCTCCGACGCCGCCGCCGCCGCCGCACACGCGAGGCGCCTCGCGACCGCGCCGGACCACGTCTTCTTCCGGTTCCGCCTCGGCTTCAACAACGTCACGCTCGCCGCGGTCAACCTCGCGGCCGCGCCCGACTGCGCGCGGAGAGAGGCGGGCGCGTCGGTCGTCGCGGCGGCGGCGGCGACGGCGGCGGCGGCGGGCGACGACGTCCTGATCGTCGGCGACCTC
>MDSW01153669.1_pt1 | contig 14139 bp, 15 predicted proteins | sample 811171 | NCBI WGS metagenome assembly MDSW01 (sample SAMN05326641, study PRJNA326480) | marine metagenome | isolation source: seawater | place: Atlantic Ocean: North West | collected 2012 | reverse complement strand
AGAGGAGAAAGCCCTTGGAATCGACGCAACAAACTGGCTCAAAGAGAAACTGGACGGCGCTATCGCTGGTGATGATGATCTTATCATTAGGACTGAGCTTGTTGGCGGTGTCGGGAAGTATGGTCGTCTTCTGGGGTGGTTATACATTGGGGATGCAGATGTGTCCCTCAACGAACAAATGATTGACGAGGGATACGCTTGGGCGTATGATGGTGGAACCAAACAGAAGAACTTTGAAGAACTTCGTGAAATCCGCAGGACACATGGCACACTTGTTTAATTTTTTGTTTGCGGTAACTCTATGGGTTCAAGTCCCCCAATGGTCAGATGATTGGTCTCATTGTGCTGTTGATGTCCCTGACACATCTTGTCACTGGTATATCGTTAATGCCGACAACACCTTCGGAGAAGGTTTCGACTGGGAAACTGCTCCTTGGTATTCCGCAGAAGGTCTATTAGACATTGCGAATCTTCATGATGAAACATTGAAAGATGGTGAGTTGTACACTATGGACGCTCTTCAAACGCTAAATAGGAGCGACTCGAATTCTTGACGATGCAAAAAGTAATTAATGTTATTGCACTCCTATCAGGATTGACCTCATTGGCATTCATTGGTGGGAGTGTTTATATTGTCATGAACCATGATGCGTGGAGAGAAGAAGCAAAAGAACGTCTAACAGAACTAGTTGCAGGAGCAATCACTGATGAACTGCCAGGTTTGGTAGATGCTTTGATTCCTTTAGAAACTGGTCCATCCATACCTTTTGGTGAGACAGGACCATCTTCGGGAGTGAGATTGCCATGAAATTATTCCAGAGTACCAAAGAGGAACCAGGCGACTACTATCCAGAACCCAAGAAAGAGGTAAAAACTATGAAACCGATGAAGTGGTTTGTTATTACTGTTGGTGGAATTGTTGGAGTTGCTCACATCGGTATTCTGGGACATTTACTAAAACCTCAACCTGAGGTTCATCAACCACCTACATTCAATATTCCACATACTCCTTACTCGTCTTATAAAATTAAGGCAGGTAAGGATGGGTATACAATTGAATATCGTGCAAATGATCCTAAAGTTTTAGAATCATCTAGAACTCATGCCTCTGATAAGAATAAGAAAGGACTCTTTGGTGGCGGTACAGAAATGCGTCGAGAGACTCGTTATGATCAATATACAATGGAAGGCGCCCGTAATATGGGGTCAGGAGGTGCCGTGGCAGACGGTGAGGGAAAGAATGCAAAAGACGTAGAGTGCATCGTGGCGGACGCTGGAGCACGGTCACAAGGTGCAATGGCAGGTAGTGCTATCGCTGCTGGTGTCGCAGTTCCCGCCGTAATCAATATCCCATACATCGGATGGTTGGCTGCAGGATGGGCAACTTTGTTAGGAACCAACGTTGGATCTGAAGTAGGATCAGAAGTCGGGCAGGTATTTAACGATTGCTAGGTTTTTTTTAATATGGATATTCTTATTAAAGATATTGGTATTGACAATGTAAATATCCCTGACATTCAGGTTTATCAACCACCTGGATGGACAACAAATCCTTCAGCAATATTCACTGCTCCACCAATCACACAAGAGATCGGTGTGCCTATTGTCAACATACCTGGGTGTGTGGAAGCACATGAACAAAATACCACTAGAGAAAGGAGTGGTATTATTGGTGAAGATGATCCTAAGGGTGTAAAGACTTTTTGTGATGCTGGTGTGCCATCTTTTGGTCCGATTGATTACAACCCAGATGAATTAGAGTACAACTATCAACCACCTGTTCCAAAAGTAGCACCAACACCAGAACCAAAAGATATACCAAAACAAAAACCAACAGAAAATCCACCACCAAAGTGTCCTACTAGGGAACAGGAATTAAAAAACCCTATAGGAAAAATCCTAGAGGGCAACAAAAAAATTACTGGTTACGAACAGATCGGAAAAGAGTGTTTGATGGTAACGGAAACACTTGATGTTCGAGATCAGATTGTTTTAAATATACCTAATACAGGTAAAGTAACTGCCACTGCATCTATTGCTGTTGTTGCAACAACATCTGCTCTGTTGGCAAAACCTTTAGCGGATCTTCTTATGAGAGTTGTAAGACCAACCACGAAGAAGATTGTTAAAAAGATTGCTGCTATCAGGGGGAAGACCGCAAAGGTCGAGTCTGTAAGGGACCGCCGAGATGAGCAGCGTCAGAGGAGTGCTGCAATTCGGGCATTACGGTTGATGAAGAAGAAGTGATAGGTCGAACTTGTGGAATACTGTGACGGTGTGGTTTAATTACATTCACGCCTTGCACCATTACATCAGCACAAATCTTTGCCATTTCTGTCCCAGGTTTAAAATATATTCCACGTTGCATTAGTTCGCCACAATTCTTAAGTCTGGCAATCTCAAAATCAAGGCGCTTATTTGCAGTCAACTGTTGTTGCAATGCAATCTGAGTTGCTGCAGCTTCTTTACATTGATCCTGTAACTTTTTATCTGTTGGTGTACTCCAAGTCATTGAAAAACCAACAGAGAGATTATAATTATCTTTCTGTCCCGTTCTGACTGGATCATAAAATTGCACAGAACCAGGATTATCTAAAATACCATCTCCAATTGGATTGCCTTCATCATCGAAGGCGCCAACATTATCACTCATATCATATACAGGACTGTCATAATAATCTTCAAAAGGTTTTGATGCCGATACACTTCCTGTTACAAATGGGGTGAAATTTCTTGTAGGACCTTGACATTGGATTCCACCGCCGTACGTATTCGTAATATATGGACCCTGCAACACCTGGACGGCCTGATTTGTGACGCTGCCACTACTATTAGCAATAGGAGAAGCGGTAGCAGAGACGCCGCCAACAGTTTCTGCAAAGGATTGAGATGGGAAAAATCCAATTAGAATTACTGGGAGAAGATACTTGTAGTGTCTGTTACGCTTGTTACTTCGGTCTCTCTTTGAATAATTGTGTGGTTGCTCAAACCAGGCCCTGAATAAGTTTCTGTGAATTGAAACGCTGCCCCTGGTGTTGTCTGAGTGAAGGTTGGTTTGCTTGTTGCACCAGTCCATGATGATGTCACTCCATTAATAGTTACATTAACTGAACCTGTCCCTGGGGAAAGGTTTCCACTTGCGGTTACTCCAGATCCAGTTGCTGAATACTGATAACCTGTATTATAATCCATCGAATTGATGGTTTCCGTAATTTTACTAGTCGTCTCCGTATGGCTGGTCATGGAGCCTTGTGTAAAATTCGGGACCACTGGAACCGAGTATGCGGGTTGAAGTAGTCCATGAATCACCCCAAGAACCAATCCGAGACCGATTGCTTCTTGTAATCTAGTCATCAGTCGATAACAGTAATTTCTGAAACGAACTGGCCAGTAGCAGAAGAACCTGCGCCGCCAGCGGTTACGGTAAGTGCTCCAGTAGTTAGAACAGTACCTGCAAGATCTCCAGCAGTGCCTGAAGCATAAGAAGTGGTGCTAGAGAAATTAGGCACCGTACCTACAGTAGCTGCACTAGTTGGAACTGCATCGCCTTGAGTATAAGATTGACTGAAGGAGAATGCGGAACCCGCTGTATCCTGAGTAGCAGTAATCGTACCAGGATTATAGACACCAGAAGTGATAGTACCAGCAGATACAGCACCTGCTGTGCTACCGTCTGTAGTATCAATGTTTGAGCCCGAGATGCTGAAGGAAGAACCAATTCTTGTTGCAGTAGTTCTTGCTGCGTCAACAGTTAGTTGAACACTGGAAGCATGTTTCGTAACAAGTCCGCCGGCATTTGCTGCACTCGCGGTCATCAGTAGCATAATAAGAGGAATAAATTTCTTCATGTGAAAGAATATTATGCACATTATGCCTTATTTAGGGCACTTAACCATTAATTAAAGTTTCTTTCCATGTTTATATTCAGAGTACCGTTAATTTGGATACCACTTAGTGTTGGTTTGGTTGAATTTGCAAATGGATTGTAAAGAATTCTTTTCTCGGCATCCCTAAGGTTATAACTGCCACTCCAATAACTAATTTGAGTAGGGTCAGGTTCGGTATCTTCATATGTACTATCGATTACAGAACCATGGTCATGTAACCATCCTTTAACTTCGGTAATACCTGCACCAGGATTTGATTGCATGTATAGAGCAATTAGACCTGCACAAATAGGAGATGCAGAACTTGTTCCATTAAAGAATCTATCCTTATAGTTACTATCATCAGCATTAGTGTACTGAGTATCTCCAGTTCCATCAACACCTGCTGCAAGAGTTTCATCTGCAGGTGCCCAAACATCAACTCCAGGTCCATTATTAGAGTAATTTGCTTTTCTTTCAGTACCATTTGATGTATTAAAATATTCATCCATAGCACCTACACAGATACTTGGGTAGAATCTTTCGGGATGAGAACTACTGAATCCAATATTGGATGGATGAATAAACTGTCTAGAACCAAAAGGTTTATTATTAAATCCGTCAAACAAAGTGGAGTCCTCATGATCAAATCCATTTGAACTTTGGAGATAATCTAAGTAGTGTGGATCTGTCGTTGCAACTCCCATTCTCTGATTAGAATTTCCAGCAGAAGTAACATAGATAACTCCCTCTGCAATCAATTCCTCACCTGCAGTATTGGTACTATTGGAACCAGAACTAGATGCAAATCTTGCATTATAAATTCCGTTGATTGCACCATCTACTAAAGTATTACTTGCAGCGTTTCCTGTGGTGGTTCCTGCAACTCCAGCAAATCTATAATCGATTGTACCACTATCAGTTCTAACATTAGAACCATATCCCCAACTACCGTTCATAACAGTTGGTTTTTTAATTCCATGTTCATTTGTATATGGTTTATACTTATGGAAGACTTTACAAACATCATAGTTTGTTGAGATACTGGCACCAGATGGACTCGAAATGCCAGAAATGTTCCAAATATCGGCTTCCCATGCCAGTCCATAGTTCAAACCTGCTGCTTGAGAAGCACATGCTGTTCCGTGACTACTGGTTAGATTTTGTCCATCCGAACCAATACCCATAGTATTAGCTACAGTATAATTAGATGGTATGGCTATAGTTCCAAAGTTATTTGCACCACCGCTAGCAAATGTTGTAGATCTATATGTAGTGGTATTATTTTCCCACCACTCATGTGCAGAGGCTGTTGTGGGTCCCACTCTTCCATCCGCCTTAGTATACAACTTACTGGGATTTGCATCCCAATATGACTTATCTAAGTAATAAGGACCATCTAAAATTACGTCTCTAACTCTACTCACTCCATTGTAGTCTCTTAATTCTGGATGACCTTGAAGAACACCAGAGTCTTGAATAATTATATCTACACCTTTTCCAGTTAGACTATAATCAATATCACCCGCAGTTGGTTCTGGGTTTCCCCACCAATTAGGATCAGCCCAATCACCAAATGCACCTCTGGTAGTTATTCCTGTTCTGGGCATACCCCAGTGAGTTCTATTTTTTTCACCTTCTGTTGTAACTCCACTCGTAGGTCCGTTAAGGTTTAGGTCACGATATACTTTTACGTCTTTTCCCCATCTTTTAATGTCAAGTTCTGGTTGTGGGTATTCGTCTGGATTTGATTCGGGATCTAATTCAACAAATAAGACATCTACATGACCCTTTAGATCATTTGCCTCTTCATCAGTAAGTTCATATACACCTCTGGTAGGACTATGAACTTTATCATCTGCACAATCCACTCGTCGATCAGGAATACCATCCTGATTAGAATCAAGAGTGAGAGCCTCATGAATCTCACCCCACTTATCTGCTGATGTAACTGCGATCTGATACTTTTTCATATTACGCTACGTTAAAGGTTCCTTTCATACCACTATGTAATGTGCATTGGTACTCATAACTAGACGGTGCATCAAATGGGACTGTAAAGATCTGAGTTCCACTTTGAGATCCACTGACATAAGTTCCAACACCAGTTGTTGTTCCAGTAAATTGAATACGGAATGGATGTCCCGATCCAGTAGTATTTACGAATATGTAAGAGAATCCTCTTTGTAAGTAGAATGTTGGATTGTCTGTACTATTTACCAAACCAGGACCAGAGAATCTGTAAGACGATGATCCATTAGAAGTTACACTATACTTGATAGCGAATCCAACATCAGAACCATCACCAAGTGTATCGTTAGTATGGTAAGTTACTGCTGTTGCGATACCAGTAGATTCTATGTTACCTGTTACCTTAGATCCTAGTGAAGTTGTTTCAAACTTCTTAAGTCCATCATGATACAACTCTGAAGAACCATCTATATTAAAGACGGCCATACTCTCAGAATTGTTGCCTTTGGTAATACGGACTGCAGGACCATTAGTTCCCACAACTAGACTTCCAGAACCTACGTCTTCTACAATGGAATTACTACCATCATTATGTAATCTTAGGTTTTCTCCAGTACCAAAGTATGCAAACTTTTCAAATACTGTTGTATGTGCTATGGAAATGTTTCCACTTGGTGCCGTAATAATACCAACACTTAATCTATTACCAACAGTTAGATCGGTACTGATCGCAACAGTAATTGCATTTATGTCCAAGTTATTTGGAGAGTCAATACTTGGTGTTCCTGCTGTAGTGCTTTCAAATCTAGTAGCAGTTACAATACCTGATGCCTTAATATGATTGAATTCAGATACCCCAGTAGTATCAATGCCAGCAACATTACCACCACCTGATTGAGCAACCCAATCATAATCAGAACCATTCCAACTAAGAACTTCTCCAGTAGAAGCGCTAGAGGTGTTTAGATGAGTATCAACATCTGAATTCTGATATGAATTAGTACTGATTGCAACCCAATCATAATCAGAACCATTCCAACTGAGGAATTCGTTATTAGAAGCAGTTCCAGTATTGAGATGAGTATCTACATCTGAGTTCGTATAGTTAGAGACATTAGTTAATTGAGATCCATCGCCATAAAATCTTGTTGCATAAAGATTTCCAGTGACAGTAGCACCTGCGCTGATAGTTTGAAGTTTTACTGATGAGTCGGTGTGATAGATTTCTACACCACCAGCACCAGTAAGATCGATTCTACCTCCTACTACAGTTCTTAATTGAATATTTCCAGCACTACCACCAGAAGCATTAGACTTGAGGACGATATCTTTACCACCAGAAGCATCAATATTTAAGTCAGTACTACCATAGATTGCGAGGTTAGCATCATTAAATCTGATTTTATCAAGTTCACCAAGATCTATACCTCCCTGGGCGGTGATAATTCCAGTAAATGTACCTCCCCCTGTAGTCAGATAACCTACTATTGCATGATTACCCCAACCATAAGAAGTATTCCAATTTGAGATATCACTTGTAGTAATCGTTGACGCAGTTCCTGTATATGTCTGATCGGAAACAGTTATAGTTGCAACGTTTGCCGATATTGATGCAGTAATTCCAGCACCTGCAAAGTTTAGAGTTTTTGCAGATCCTACTAATGAACCTTCATCTTGAATACTGAGAGCTACGTCAGTTGCTGCAACTCCCGTGAGTCCAGAACCATCGCCAGAAAATAGACTTGCAGTAATAATACCAGCGATGTTTTGATTACCAGTCTGACTCAAGTCAGCCGTAATTTCTACTTCATTAGTAAATGCATCTAAACGAAGATTACCAGACTGAGTAGTAATTCTATTTGACTGAGTACCTCCCATGATAAGGTCACCAGCATCTACTCTAGGTGTGGTAATTTCATTGGTTAGTAGATCTATGCCACCAGCCATAGTGACAATTCCAGTGAATCTAGCTCCTCCTGTAGTTACAAATCCAGCTGTTGCATTGTTGACATAACCTTCTGATGCAAGTCCTGCAACAATTCCAGATGTTACAAAACCCGCATTGTTTGTTAGATCACTTGTGTCTGAAGGAATAGTGGGTTTATCTCTAAGATCAACGTAACTACCAGAGAAAGTCTTGATACCAATCTGAGTATCAACGTAATTAGTAACATATGCAGCAGTTGTAAATCCTCTACTATTGACATAACCATCGGTTACAAATCCGATGATTGCATTGTTTACATACCCTGTAGTCGCCATACCGACAACAGCATTGTCAACATAACCTTCAGATGCTAAACCTACGATGGAGGTTGTTGTGGCGTATCCTGTGAGATCTGGTGGAGTGTAGAGGAATACACCTGTTACTTGATTGTAAGAAAGTGATGCAACACCTACTGAGTTCTGAGTAACTGATAGATCGGAATATCCAATACCCGAACCACCAGACCCACCAATATCTGCAGCTGCCTGCCATTCTTCTCCAGACCACTTCAGGACTTGTCCAGTGGAAGGAGTTGGTGCATTTACATCACTTAGATCATTAAGTCCTGAGGGGATGGTTGGTTTTCCAGATAGATCATTATATACTCCAGAGAAAGTCTTAATGCCAATCTGAGTATCGACGTAACTTATTGTAGCATAGTTGCCGATATTACTGATGTTTAGAGTCGTAATTCCAGTAATTCCAGAACCATCACCAATGAATGATGTTGCGGTGAGGACACCGAGATTGATTCCCTTGGTTGTACTATTACCAAGTCCTAGAACATCGTCTAGTGTTTGTGTCTCGGTATATGATGTAATATAACCAACGGTTGCGTGGTTACCCCAATTATATGCTGCGTTCCAATTATTAATATCAGCAGTTCCAATTCCTAGTGAAATGGGTTCTTCTCTTTCCCACCTACCAGTTGCAAAATTATATCTAAGAATATTACCGTCCCATCCAGAGTCTGGAACATCATTTAGTGTGTCACTAAGATCTGTAAGTTTACTACTGGTATCTAATAACTGAATCCAGTCACCCTGGTGTGCAAAATAACCATGCCCAGTTTCATGAACATGTGCAAACATTCCATGATATAAGATTGCAGGTGCGTTTTGATATATGTCACTAATACTTGACCATACATTACGATAATAGATCCTTTCTGCAAATATCGATCCTCCGATACTTACATCTCTACTGGTTGAATTCCCCAGACCAACAACATCATCTAGTGTTTGTCTCTCGGTATATGATGTAAGATATCCTACTGCACCATGGTCTCCCCAACCATATGCTGTATCCCAGTTTGTGATATCTGCGGTGGTAATTCCACTGTATGGATATGTTGGGAAAGATACTGATACCGTAGATATACCTTCACTGACAGGTGTTAGATCTAAGTTGTCACCGAAGTCTACTTTTGTTACATCACCTAGGGTTACATTATCATCGCGAACTTCTATGCCAGCTATACCTCCGCCACCAGTTCCACCTGCTCCAATGATACTGGAAGCAACAGAGATATTAACTCTTCCTTGACCATCTGGAGCAGATACTTGAATGTTTTCTGCAAAGTTTAACTGTTTTGCAATACCTCTTCTTGTTGCATCTTCATAAATGTCAATACCTTGACCAGTTCCAGTTACACCAGTAAGTTGAGATCCATCACCAGAGAACTGAGTTGCAGTTACAATACCAGCAACAGTTAGGTCGGTTGCTTGAATTGATTGAACCGTACTAACTCCAGTGTTTGTAAGTCCAGAAACCTCAATAGAAGGTGTACCTGTCAGGTTTCCAGCAAGAGTTGAAATGCCTGCAGTGCTTGCATAACTTATAACGTTGTTCCCATCACCGAGAGTATTATAAAGCTCAGTAAAGTTTTCATTAACTTTGGATAGACCCGTTCTCAACGGATCTCCAGTTCCATCATTGGGAGCGTTTCCTATGTTAATAACACGTTTAGACATTAAAACTCCGCCCTATGTCCCTATTTTATTATATTTATCGTACACATAAATAAGAAAGTTCTCGATTATGTTGATGAAAAAAATGATTGAAGACCTTATCGAAGTCTTCCAAGAATGGAGACAAGATAGAGCATTTAAAAAGAGATTGAAAAAACAACAGAAACGTGATCCATTTATTTACAAATGATGACTAGATGGGGAATCTCCGCGAATAGTCACAACGCAGCATTAAGTGTATTCGTTGGAGATCAATTAGTCTTCGCTTCGTCAAGTGAAAGATATAGTAAACTTAAGAATGACGCTCATCTATGTAAAGCTTTAATAGATGAGGCTATGTGGTGGGGGAAACCCCATGAGATTTATTGGTATGAAAATCCCAAACTGAAATCATGTAGACAGTTTATTGCGGGTCAAAAAGTACCTAAGGGTGAAAACAATATAAGAAAATATATTGAAAAGTATATTGGAGATGTTCCTATCCAATATACAACTCACCACAAGAGTCATGCATCCGCAGGTTACTATACAAGTCAATTTGATAACGCTGCAGTTGTTGTATTGGATGCAATAGGAGAGTTTGAAACTTTTACTATATGGAAAGGTCGTGGTGATAAGTTGAGGAAAGTATATTCTCAATCATATCCTTCCAGTTTGGGTTTGTGGTATTCCGCAATGACTCAAAGATGTGGATTGAAACCAAATGAGGAAGAATATATTCTCATGGGTATGTCCGCATTTGGTGATCCCGATAGACTTTATAGAGAAATATTATCAGACTTCTTTGATCTGAATAAAAATCCTTATTGGGTAAAACATAATCTACATAAAGGTTGTTTAAACTGGAGAGAAGACCTTCATAGTCAAAAAGATATATTTGATATTGCTGCAGCAACACAGAAAGTTTATGAAAATATACTGGAACGTGTTCTCATAAAAGCAAAGTCATTGGTAAAGAGTGAAAACTTAGTGTTTATGGGTGGGTGTGCATTAAATTGTGCTGCCAATCCTATTGCATATAAGTCTTTCAAAAATGTTTGGATTATGCCTGCGCCTGGTGATGATGGTAATTCTATTGGTGCAGTTCTCGCACACCATAAAAAACACATCAAATGGCCAGGACCATATCTAGGAAGAAATCTCGGACACAATACCAAGAATGAGATGATTGTTGAAGATCTTCTTAGGAACAAATTGTGTGGTATTGCAAGAGGTCGTGCAGAGTTTGGTCCTAGGGCACTGGGGAATCGTAGTCTCATTGCAGATCCTAGGGACAAAGACATTAAAGACCAAGTTAATGAAATCAAGAAGAGAGAAACATTCAGACCATTTGCTCCTGCAATCCTAGAAGAATTTGCGAGTGAATACTTTGACATGCCTTCAGAGAAAAGTCCTTACATGCAGATGATTGCAAAATGTAGAAGACCTGATCTCTATCCTGCAATCGTTCATGTGGATGGTACTAGTAGAGTTCAAACTGTATCTAAAGAAGATAATCCTCAATTCAGAGAACTTCTAGAACTATGGTATGAAAAGACTGGTTGCCCAATGCTTTTGAATACTTCGTTAAATATAAAAGGAGAACCTATTCTGAATAGTAAAGATCAAATTCAAGAGTGGGAAGAAAAATACAACGTTAAAATTTGGACATGACAACATTAATTGCTTTCGGTGATAGTCATACCGCTGGTGCCGAAATTGAACAGAGATGGGGACAGGGTAGTATTAAAAAAGCTTACCCTGCTAAAATTGCTAATCACTATGGAATGGACTATGAAAACTATGGTCAAGTCGGTGGTAGTAACTACTGGTTGATGAAAAAGTTTATGTCCAGAGTTCAGATGGGACTCCGAAGAAACGAGAAGATGTTTATGGTCTTTGGTTTCTGTGAACCTGCAAGAAATTTTGTTAGTAGTGGTAGAGGAACTCTTCATGGAACTCCATACCTCTTGGGAAGATACCAAGAAGGAGTAGTAGAAGAACGTGAAAGAGTGAATGAAAAATTATTACGACTATACGAATATTGGTTGAGAGCACATACAGACGAAGAAGTTCATAGTATGTCTCTAGACATTATATGGCAGATTCAATGTATTTGCAAACAATATGATATTCCATATTTGTTCACCTCTGCTACTGATTTTTATTATGGCGATTGGTCAAATATTGATCCAAGATATTACTATGGACATCATGCAACTAATAAAACAATCTATGAACCCAGTAGACCTGGTAATGTAATTGTTAGAGAACAATATAGTTACTGGGGTGTTGCTACAAATCATCCAGACTGGAAACATCTGAAAGATACTGATCGTTGGTCAATGCACTATCCAGAAGAGTATCATGAATACTGGGCAGATCGCCTAATCAAGTTCATTGAAGATCAGAAGATTCTTGAAGGTAAAGTTGACAAAGCCCTACAAACATCACTATAATGACTCTGTGGAGTTTCAGAAATAAATATAGCTAAACTTAAAAAGCTATATGGTTGATTATGAGAACCCTTGGATGTACGAGGGTCGTGCGTTTTTGTCGGAAGATATTGGAGATAACTATGGGTTCGTTTATAAAATTACGAACTCACTTAATGGTAGAGAGTATATCGGAAGAAAATATTTTGTCCAGAAACGTAAACCAAAAGGTGGTAAACGCCGAGTTACTTCAGAGTCCGATTGGAAGAAGTACTACGGGTCTTGCCCTGAACTCAAAGAAGATATTAAGAAGTACGGAAAACAGAACTTTTCTCGCCAGATTTTGAGTATACATACTACACTAGGAAAGGTGAACTACGAGGAGACCCGTCAGTTGTTCGTCCAGGGAGTCCTGACCGAATCGCTTGACAACGGTGTCCCGAGGTTCTACAATTCTAATGTTCTCGGCCGTTACTACAGGAAGGACTACTTTCATGGAACAAGATCTGATGAATGAGACTCAGCTTCTCAAAGACAGTATCATTGATCGCATCCATGACCTAGTGGCTATGGGTGACTATCTGAATGCTTGTGCTGTTTATGAAGAATTCAAAGAATCATTTGAGGAACTTATCTGACATGTGGATGAATGCCGCTTTTGTTGGTGGAACTGGAGTTCTTTCAGCTTTCATCATTCATAACACTAACACCACTGCACCCCCACCACCAGTAGAAATCCCCAAGGTAGAATTCAAAGTACCTTCTTGGAAATGTCCTGATTGCACACCAGAAGAACAGTATGTCTTATCAGAACTCCAAGAACACACCCGAATCACCGATCGTAATGCTCTTGCAACGATCATGGGTAACATTAAACAGGAAAGCAAGTTCATTCCCAACATATGCGAGGGAGGGGCTAGAGTTTCTTACGGGGATTGTCATAGCGGTGGGTATGGTCTTATTCAGTGGACCTCAGTAGGTCGTTATAATAATCTGGGCAAGTTCTGTAAAAATTATGGATGTGACCCCAGTAGTCTAGAAGGACAAACTCGTTATATGATTAACGAAAATGTTTTTCAACGTTACCTACCTGAGTTTGAAGGTACTGGTAAAACGGTAGATCAATATATGGTTCCAGCATATTACTGGTTGGGTTGGGGTATTGAAGGAAGTAGGAGAAATTACTCATATAACTATACTAAGAGGTTGGTACTCGAAGCATGATTTTGCGCGCCATTAAAGAACTCCTTTCTCCAAAGGAATTTGAAGAAGAAAAAATTGAATGTGCCGTTGATGGGGAAACAGTTCCCTGTGACACACTAGAAGATGTGTTCTTCAGTCCAGAAGCACAGGGCAGTTGGACGGGTGTTCCTGCGCCCGCATATCTTGAAGACGATCCATGGTTTGGTCCTGCGCCTACTCTTACAGAGAAACAAGAGGAGTTCAAGGCAGAATCTGAGGCATTCAAAGCAGAAGCTTTGAAATACTATGAGGAACAGACCAATGAACCAGAGAACATCCATGAAGTGATGTATCAGATGTCTATGAGTAGTGGTGAAACCACTATTCAACGGGATCCTATTGGTGGTTCTGAGACATTCCAGGAAGGTCCAGGTGGTTGGCAATCTGGTGTTGGTCGTTGACAGACCCCACCCCTAGTGGTATACTTAAAGAGTTGAGAGATCAACTGCGGTGACTCCCTTGGTAGTTCAGGGTTAGCGGCGATAGGAACTACCGCTTGGTTCAGTAGCTCAGCTGGATAGAGCAACTGCCTTCTAAGCAGTCGGTCGTAGGTTCGAGTCCTACCTGAATCGTTGTCTTCTTTACCATGAAACCAGTAGACATCTTACTTCTAATATCTGAATTGGAAGGTTGCTATACGCACACTAAGAGACTTGGTTTTGAAGAAGACAATGCAATCTTCGATCAGT
>MDSW01211490.1_pt1 | contig 14140 bp, 4 predicted proteins | sample 811171 | NCBI WGS metagenome assembly MDSW01 (sample SAMN05326641, study PRJNA326480) | marine metagenome | isolation source: seawater | place: Atlantic Ocean: North West | collected 2012 | reverse complement strand
CGGGACGAGCGCGCGCGAGCGCGACCACTCGCGCTTCGCCGCCGACGCGTCCTCCGCGCCGCCCGCCGCGAGCGCCGCGCGCTCTCCGTCCGCCGCGCCGGCGCTCGCGCGCCGTCCTCGCGCCGGCGCTCTCGCGCCCACGCGCTCGCGCGCCAACCGCGCGGCGACGCCCGCCATCGCCGTCGCCGCGAACACCATCGCCGCGACGACCGCGCGCGGGCGCGCGGGGGCGCCTTCGAGGAGGTTCGAGAACGCCGCCGCGGCCGCCGCGAAGAACGCCGAGCGCGCCCCCCCCGAGTCCGAGTCGTCGTCGTCGCCCGCGAGGTCACTGCGCGCCCGCGCCCTGAGGCCGAGGTAGCTCGTCGCCGTCGGTTCGCTCAGCGCGAGCTTCGCCGCGCCCGGGACGGCGCGGTCGCGCGTCGCGCGCCGCGTCGCGTGCGTCGCGTCGCGCTGGTCGCACAGGTCGTCGCTCCACGAGCACGACGCGTACGCGAGCGGCTTGCAGAGGAACGACTCGACGCCGACGGCGTCGGCGCCCAAACCGGGCGCGCACCCGCCCGTCTCCGCCGCCCGCTCGCACGCGAACAGCGGAGACGCTTCGGGCTCGACGCGCGACCCCGGGGCGGGTCTCGGCGCGCCGATCGCCGCCGCCGCGAACCGCCCCGCGGAGATGCGAACCGAACCCCCCGCCGGAAGCGACCCGTCCGCCGACGCCGACGCCGACGCCGACGCCGATTCCTCCTCGAGGAGGCTTCGGCCCTTCTTCCCCCTCTTCGCGGAGGCGGCGCGCGTCCCCGCCCGCCGCCGCGATCGCCCGAGCCGCCCCGCGGAGGACGCATCCTCCTCCTCCTCCTCCTCCTCCTCCTCCTTTTCCGCCTTCGGGTCGTTCGCGTTCGGGTCGCACTGCCCCATGACGCCCAGCGCGGGGCAGAAGTCGGCGGCGGCGCTCAGGACGTCGGGCGACTCGCAGCTCGCCTCCGGGACGCCGCGCATGTTCACGCACTGCCCGAGCGCCCCCGCGGGCGCGCACGAGCACCGACACGACCCGGTGTACCCTTCGCTCGGAAGCGCTTCGTTGCCGCCCTTCCTCGTCGCCCTCGCCAGGCGCTCCGCCTGCACCCGCCGCGCGTCGTCCATCGCGCTCTGGCGCGTCGCCGCCGCGAACGCGGACCCCTCCGCGGGCGCGTCGGGATCCACGCCGAGCGCGCCCGCGTAATCCTCCTCCGACGACGACGATCCATCCCGCGTCGCGTCGGCGGACGAATCGGACGAATCCAAAGTCGACGAAACGTTCGCGTTCGCGTTCGCGTTCGCGTTCGCGTTCGCGTTCGCGTTCGCGTTCGCGCCCGCCGCGCCGAGACCGGACGCGACGCCGGGCGTCTCCTCGCGGGCCCCGGGCCCCGCGAGGCGGAGCCACGCGGCGTCCGCCTCCGCCTTCGCGGCGGAGGCGGCGGCGGCGGAGTCGGCGGCGAGCGAAAAAGAAGAAGAAGAAGCGCCTCCCCTCGGGGCGGCGCCCGCCGCGCCGACCCGCGAGGACGAAGCGGTCGCCTCCGAAAGAATCGTCGTCGTCGGCGTCGCTTCGGATCCCTCGGTTCCGACCCCGCGGAGAGAGAGCGCGTCGCCCCCCGCGGACGAAACCGAAACCGTCTCGCCGCGGCGGCGCTTCTCCGCCGCCTCGCTCGCCGCGCGCCGCGCCGCCGTCGCGCCGAAGAAGGAGACGCCGCGGCGCCGCGCCGCCTCCGTCGAGGGGGTCACCGCGTCGCCCACCGCCGCCCAGAGCTGGCGCGCCACCACGATCTCGTCGTACCCCGCCCGCGCCGCGCCGGGCGCCAGACCGAGCGCGGAACGCGACGGGCGGCGAGCGCCGCGGTCCGACGATTTCGACGATTCGCGGCGTCGTTCGCGACGCGGCGGGGACGAAGAAGAAGAAGAAGAAGAAGAAGAAGAAGAAGAAGAAGAAGAAGACGCGTCGCGAAGCGCCTTCGCCGCCTCCGCCTCGGCGAGGAGCCGCGCCTCCGCCGCCGCCTTCTTTCCGAGCTCGGCGGCGCGCCTCGCCTCCTCCGCGCCGATGAGCTCGCGGAGGCCCGAGGGGCACGCGCTCGAGGTCCCCCACGTGTTCCCCATGGAGACCAACACCACGCCCGTCTCCGGCGCGGCGACGACGAACTTCCCCAGCCGCCCGGCCGCCATCGCCGTCGGGTACCGAGGCCCGTCCGCGCCGAAAATCCCGCCCCCGCCGGATGACGCTTTTCTTTCGCCCCTCGCGTCGTCGTCCGTCGCCGCGGAGGAACACCGGAGCTCCTCGAGCCCGCGCTCGTACTCGCCCCACCCCGAGCGACCCGACGACCCCGACGCGACGCTTGACCCTTCGCTTCCCCGCCTCGGCTCGCCGCTCGCGTCGGCGCCGGGGTGGAGCCACGCGAGGAACCCGTACTGGCGGTTCGCCGCCGGGAACGACGGGGAGGTCATCTCGCGGACGAATTCGGCGTCCACGAGCCTCACGGGCGCGCCTCGCTCGTCGCGCCACACGCCGCCGTTGAGGATGAGCTGCCCGAACCGCGCCGCGTCGCGGCACGTGGCCATCTGCCCGCCCCGAAACGCGACGCCGCCCTCCGCGCGGTCGTCGCCGTCGAAAAAGTCGGGCGCGCCGAGGGGGCCGGTGAGGTGCTTCCGCGCCCACTCCGCGGGGCGCTCGCCCGTGACGGACCACAGGAGCTTCGACAGCACCTCCAACACCTCGCCGGTTCGGTCGTACTCGAACGCGGACCCGGGCTCGCGGTCGCCCGCGCCGGCGACGCGCGCGAGCACGTGTCGCGTCGTCACCGAGGGCCATCGGTCGCCCCAGCGGAGTTCCGGGTGCCTTCTCTCCTCGCGCGTCATCGTCTCCGGCAGGGGCCGCGACGGGAGCGGCGGCGGGGGCACGCCGTAGTCGTTGAGCGGGACGTCGAGGTCGAGCACGCCGCGGTGCACGGCGGCGCCGACGAGTAACGCCGCGGCGGTCTCGCCGACGGCGTCGAGATGATGCAGCGTGCGCTCGTCGGCGCCGTCGCGATACCACTCGTGGACGATCGCGCCGTCCTTCGCGACGAGGAGGCAGTCGCGCTGCGCGAGCTCGGCGGCGTGGCGGTCGGTGGCGAGCGCGAGCTTCGCCGCGCTCAGGCCGTGCACCTCGGGGCTCTCCGCGAGCCACTCCCCGGGGCCGGGGCCGAGGCGGGGCGTGCCGAGGCGGAAGTACGTCGCGCGGTGCCGGAACAGGAACGCGCCGCACGAGACGGAGAGGACGAGGGAGAGCGCCGCGAACCAGCGCGCGCGGCTCGAGGACGAGGCGCGCGCGGCGCTCGCGCCTGAAAGGAGGGCGGGGTGAGGGGGGAGGACGTCAGGTCGGGGGGGCGCGACGCGAGCGGAAGGGTCGACCGCGAACGCCGCCGAGGCGTGATTGCGCGCGACATCGACAGCGGGGGCCGTCGAGGGGCCGTCGTCGAACCGCCGGGATCGCGCGCGCGAGAGAGAGGGTCGGGGGGGGGGGCTGCGTGGGAACGCACCCGAGCGGCGACCCGCGGCCGCGTCGGTATCCATCGCGCCCGGGTCCGACGCCTCGCGCGCGCGCGTGAGCCTCGTGCGCGGTGCGCGTGTGGCCCGCGCGGGGACGCGCGGCGCCGGAGGTTACCCGGCGGGGGCGTGCTTTTTGGAGGTTACGAGGCGGTCGGCGACCGCTGATCTGGTCCGTCCGACCCGCGATATCCGAGTTGGCACGATCCAGCCAATACCTTCGAAGGAGACGCCAACGACCGCGCGGGCGCGCGCGTCACACCCCCCACGCGCCTCGAGGCCACTCGTTCGAAACATGCACGCCGTCACGTCCACCTCCGCCGTCACCGCCCGCGCGAAGGTGCGCCCCCCGCGCCCCGCCGCGCCCCCTCGCGGGTCCCCTCCCCGCGCCGACGCCCGATCGCGTCACCCATCATCGCGCGTCTCACGCCGCGCGTCCCTCGCTCCTCCCCCTCGTCGCCCCTCGAACCAGGTCCGCGCGGAGACCTCCCGCCCGAAGAGCGCGAGGAGGACCGCCGTCGTCGCCGCCGCGAGCAAGGACAGCAAGGCGGCGCCCGAGGAGGAGTCCAACTTCTGGAAGAAGGTGTTCCTCAAGGAGGGCGAGGAGGAGGTGTCGAGCTCCGATTACCAAAAGTTCCAGGCGGAGCTCGCCGCCAAAAAGGCGGAGAACGCGAAGAAGGCGGCGGAGAAGGACGGCTCGTGCGTCATCATGTGAGCGACTCGACTCGGTCGCGAGGGGCTTCGCGACTCGACTCGGTCGAGGGGCTTCGCGTCGGACGCCACTCGCGACGGTCGCTCGAGGAGTATTCGCGTATGAAAAAGAAGATACTACTCGCGTCGACGAGCGCAACGGCGGCGCCGCCGCGTCGTCTCGAAAAAAGTCGCCGTCGATTCCTCCCCCTCGCCTTCTCCGAACGTCGTCTCATCCTCGAACGTCGTCGTCTCGTCCCCCTCGTCGCGCCCCCCGCGCTCCCTCAGGGTACGCCAGAGCCCCCCGACGCGGCCGATGAGCCCACCTCCGACCTTCCTGGCGCCGTTGAGCACCGCCCCCGCGAACAGAAACGGAAGCTTCCCGAGCTTCTTCTCCCGACGCGTCGCGCGCCTCGCCCTTCGAGGCCTCGGTCGTTCGCCCCCCTCCGCGGCTCTCTCGCGCCGCGGAGGGTCCAGCGAGGCGCCCGCCCTGGCCGCCGCCGCCCTGGCCTCCTCCGCGGCGAACGCGGCGTCCGCCGCCTTGACCTCGGCGTCGAGCGTCTTCACGGCGGCGTTGAGCTCGAAGACGACGTTCCCGCGCCACCGACTCGGCGCCGCGCGCGACGTCACCTCCTCCTCCTCCTCGCGCGCGAACTCCGGGGGGAAGGGCGAGTCCGTGTCGAACGTCCCCAGGGCGCTGTACCCCATCGACGCCGTCGGCGCGATGCGTTCGGACCCGCGCGCGGTGTCGGCGGCGGGGGAGGGCCCGGCGGCGGGAGCGCCGCGCGCGTCGCCGGCGTCGGCGTCGGCTTCCAGCGCCTCGCGCTCGAGCTCGCGGCCGGCCTCCGCGAGCGCCCCGCCGTCGTCGTCCCCCTCGCGCAGACGAGTCTTCGCGCGTCGCGCGCGCGGGGTCCTCGAGGACGGCGGCGTTCGCGTCGGCGACGTCCAGGCGACGCCTCCCGAGGCGACGCGCTTCTGCGGGAACGCCTCCTCCTCCGCCTCCGCCTCCGCCTCCGCCTCCTCCGCCTCCTCCGTCGCCGCGTCCGCTTCGCGCGGCGACGCTCCGTCCCGCCCGCCCCTCGTCTTCGTCCCCGGGGACGGCGACGGGGAGGTCCACGCGACGCCACCCGGTTTGACCCTGAGAAGCGCCGTCGCGGGCGTCCTCGGGGGCAGCGCCTCCGTCGACGCGTCGCGCACCGACGCCGAGTCCGACGACGCGTCGGACGAGAACGTCGCGTCGTCGTCTTCGTCGGACGACGCGTCGTCGCCGCCGCCTCCGGCCGCCGCCTCGGCGGCGGCGACGGAGTCGTCGAGCCACCCGCCCGCCGCGTCCGCCGTCTCGTCGAGCAGGTCGTCGAGCACCGCCGTCTCGTTGCTCAGCCGACGGAGCATCGCGGTCGCGAGCGAAGCCGAGAGCCGAGACGAGTTCCGCGGCGACGCGTCGGCCGAAAGCCGCGACGCCTCCTCGAACGTCGCCGACTCCGCCGCGACCGAAACGCGCCTCGCCGGAATCCACCCCGCGGCGGCGGCGGCGGCGGCGTTGTTCTCCGAGCGAATCCGCGAGCTTTCCTCCGAGGCCGGCGCGATCGTCGCCGCCGGCGTGGCGAACTCGAAGGCATCGTCCTCGTCGTCCTCGTCGCCGCCGCCGGCGTCCTTCGCCGCCTCCGCCTGCCCGTCCCCGGCCGGGCGCGGTCCCCGCCCCTCCGCGAGCAACGCCGCGCGCGCCGCCTCCGCGCGCGCCGCCGCTTCCTCGGCGGCGCGCCGCGTCTCCGCGCCGTCGATCGACGTCCGCGGGCGCGCGGGCGTGCGCGGGAGCATTCGGCCGGGGGGAATTCCGACCGCCGAGGGAACGCCGATGCCTTCCGGACGAGGGCGTTCGATCGAGGTCTCGGCGACGGAGGCGTTGAGGCGTCCCCATCGCGCGTCTCTCGCTCGCGCGAGCTTGGAGCGGGGATCGCGAGCTTGGAGGTCGCGCGGGATGATGGCGCGAGGGGCGGACGAGGCGGACGCGGAGGAGGACGACTCCAGGTGGCCGCGCAATGAGGACGAGGATCTGAAGGAGTGGTCGTCGGCGCTCGTCGCGGACGACGCCGCGTCGGCGGCGCGTCGGCGGGGACGTCGCGCCTCCTTCTCTGCGAGCTCCGCCGCGCGTCTGGCTTCCTTCTCCGCGAGCTCCGCCGCGCGTCGGTCGCGCGACGCCGCGCTCTGCTTGTTGCGCTCGGCCGCGGCGGAGACGCGCGCCTCGCGCCGCTCGCGCTTGCGGTCGATCTCGCGCCTCAGCAGCTCGGCGCGGCGCTCGTTGCGCTCCCGGAGCTTCGCGTCGAGCTGCGCGTGCACCTCCGCGACGCGAGCGTCGGACGTGCGCCGCGCGAGCTCCTGGCGCGCGGCCACCACCTCGCGCGCCGCCTCCTTTCGCTCGCGGCGGAGCTTCGCGAGTTTCTCCTGGTCCTGCGCGAGGAAACCGCGACGGGGAAGGGGGGGGAGGGGAGACCGCGCGAGAGCGTCAGGTGTGTGGATGGACGACGCGGAGCGAACCAAGACCGGGGAGAGGGGCCCTCCGGGGAAAAAAACGTTCATCTTCGGGACGACGGGGGCGGTCCCACGGTCGCGGAGGGGCGCGACCCGCGCGCGAGCGCTCCACGACGCCGAACCCACCTTCGCGACGTTGCTCGTGGCCGGCCGAAGCCGACCTCGATGGTCGCCGTCGGCGGTGGACATCGAGGATGCCGTGAGGCGCGCGAAGCGATTTGAATTTCTCGGACGCCGTGAGGCGCGTGAGAAGTGCGCTCAGGCGAATCAGGCATCAACAGAAGTGCGGCGGGCGTTTCATGCGTTCGTCTCGCGTTCGTTTCGGACGCCTCTGCTTAAAAAAACGGTGATATGTCGCTTCCCCCCCCCCCGTGATCTCCACCCTCTTCATCGCCCCTGCTGCGCGGAGACGCTGACGTACGCCTCCCCCTCTTCCTTGGACATCCCCGGGGGCACCGCGGTGACCCCCCACGCCCCCTCCGCCGCGTCCCCGAACCCCGCCTCCTTCCCGAAGCGCACCCCGCGCTTCTGCGCGGTGGGCAGGTCCATCTCGCCCCACTCCCCGTGCCGATTCGCGGACAAGTGGCACGTGGCGCCACTTGGAGACTTGTCCGCGTTCAACCGCGCCGCGTACGCGTCCCCGCCGGGAACCGGGGCCGCGTGGCGAACCTCCCCGAGCAGACCGAAGTCGCGCTTCGCGCCGAGCCCGACCCCGCCCTGGCCGTACACGCCCGTCGTCCCGGGCGCCCCCCCGAGGTACCGCGACGCCACGTCCACGCGATCGCACCGCCGCCGATCCAACCGGGCCGCGCCGCCCGGATTCGAAACTAAGTCCTCCGCCTCGTCCTCCTCGGCGCCGCCGTCGTACGCGACGGGACGCTGACCGCGGCGGAAGAAGAGCGGGAACATCTCGGTGAGCCGCCCGGGCTCGCCGCGGCGGTCGGCGAGATCCCACTCCGCCGCGCCGCCGAAACTCGAAGGCCGAAAGCCGCCGCCGCCGCCGCCGGCGTCCGCCGCCTCGGCGTCCGCGATGGAGAGCGCGGCGAACGAAGACGCCCCGAGAAGACGCTCCCTCTCGTCGTCGAACCCGTTCGCGTCGACGGTTCGGAGCGGTTCGTCGCGCTCGCACTCCTTCGCGAAGAGCGTCTTGAACCTCTCGCGCCACGCCCTCGTCGCGGCTTGCGGGTCGAGCGCGCGGTTCGCGTCCGCGGCGCGGGTGACGTCCGCGAACTCGAGCTCGAGCGCCGCGAGCGCGCCTCCCGGCTCGGAGACGTCCCAGAACCGACGCGACGCGACGGAATCGACGGAATCGAATCGCGTCGCGGAGAGACGGTTTTGGTTTCCCCCGGCCCCCCCCGACTTCGAAGGCGCCGCGTCGTCCCCGACGGCTCGGGAGAAGGCGTCGGAAAACGCGTCTTTTTCCGCGAAGAAGTACTCGTGCGCGAGGATTTCGTCCGGGCTCGCCCTTCGGTCCGGGTCGAAGGCGAGCATGCGCAGGAGCAGGTCCCTGCTCGCCTCGTCGCACCCCTCGAACTGCCGCGTGAGCGACCCGGGCCTCCCCCGGATCCCCCGGAGGTACGTCCGCCACCGCTCGCTCGCCACCGCCTCCACGTCGCGCCACGACGGGGTGCCGACCACGTCGAAGAAGAGGTCCAGCCGAGCCTTCACCCGCGCCGAGTGCGCGTCGTCCCTCTCCTCCATCTCGGCGTCTTTTCCGCTCGTCTTTTCGGCGTCGGCGCACCACCGCGTGTACATCTCGCCCGTCCCCGGCCTCGGGATGGGGTCGTCGTCGAAGCGGAACAGCGGGGAGACCACGAGGTTGGGGGTGAGCGCGTGCTGCCGCTGGCGCTGAAGGAGCTCGCCGAAGATGCACCCCAGAGCCCACACGTCCATCGACCCCGAGTACTTCCCGTCCGACATGATCACCTCCGGCGCGCGGTAACACGGCGTCGCCACCACGCTCGTCAGCATCTCGCGCCGCGCGAACGAAGACACGCGCCGCCCGCCGCCGGATGCGTCCTCGGAATCGCCATCGCCGCTCGCGCTCGGATCGCGCTCGCCGCCGATACCGCCCCCGCCGCCGCGACGCTTCTTCCTTCGCCGCCGCGCCTCCCGCGCCTCCTCCTCCGCGGCCGCCTCGAGCGCCTCCCGATCCCCGTCCTCGTCGCGAGAATCGCTCACCCGCGCGCCCCGGGCGAGTCCGAAGTCGCACAGCTTGACGACGCGCCCGCCGAGGCGGTCGCGGCCGCAGAGCGCGTTTGCGGATTTGATGTCGCGGTGCCAGACGCCGGCGTCGTGAAGGTACTTCACCGCGCTCGCGAGCTGCCGCATCAGGCTCCGCACGTCCTGCGCGCGCATCTCCCCCCTGAGCTCGTACAGATCGCCGCCCTCCGCGATCTCGAACGCCATGTACAGATCGATGGAGACCGGGACGAGGGTCATGGTGTCCGGGTCCATCGTCTTCGCGCCGCCCGCGGCGGGCGCGCGGAAGACGTCGTGCATCTTGATGACGTTCGGGTGGTCGAGGCGATTCAGGACCACCACCTCGCGCAGCACGCGCTTCGCCGCGTCGAGGGTGGCGAGCGCGTCGGGGACGCGCTTCAGCGCGACGAAACGCCGCGCGAGGACGTCCGCGGCCTCGCACACCGCGCCGAACGAGCCGCACCCGAGGACGCGCGTCAGGCGGTACCGCGCCCCGACGGTCCACGTCTCCTGCTGGCCGCTCTCGGCGTTCCGGACGTAGTACACGCCGGGGTGCGGCGTCGCGCGAACGCGCGGGTCGGAGGGGGGGATGTCGGCCATGAGGGCGGCGACGGGGTTGGCACGCGCGCTCGAGCGCGAGCGCGCGCGCCGACCCGCGCGGGGGGGAGGAGTGCGGGCCCCGGGGCGTGAGCGCGAGTGACCCCGAGACGACCGGAAAAAGGGGAAACGTCGAAATGCCGAGTCAGCCGGGGCAAAAAAGCGCACTCGCGCGCCGAGCGCGATCAGTCGACCGTTCACCGAGGGGCGCGTGAAAGCGGGAGATATTCTTTTCCCCGATCAAACGCGTCCGAGTTGTCGTCCACCGTCAGCGCTTTTTGCTCCCGGAAGAATGCGCGTCGTCACCACGACGGGGGCATTCGGCACGCGCGCGCGCCCGCCCTCGCGGACTCTCGCGCGCGCGCGAGCGTCACGCACGCCGCGCCTCGTGCCTCGAGCGCCTCGCGCGAAGCGCCCCCCCCTCCTCCGCGCGCGCCCACGCCCGGTCTTTTTCTCCCTCCCGACGCGGCTCGCGGGTGACGTGGGTTTTCCCAGCAGCACCCCCCGGGGCGAGGCGACGAACCCATGGCGAGCCTCGTCGCGGGCCCGCCCGCGGCGACGCCTCACGGCGCCATCACCGGGCGCCGGCCGCGCGTCCGCGCGCGCGGGTACCCGAACGCCGCGCGTCCCGCGCCGAGCGTTCGCGCGGCGCGCGCGGCGTCCCCGCTCGCGGACGCGTCCACCGCGAGGCCGGGCACCCACTCGGCATCCCCGCGGGGAATGTCGTGGCCGCCGAGAGGTCCGCGGCGGTGGAGTCGGCGTCGGAGTCGTCAGACGGCGGCGTCGGCGACGCCCTCGCTGGGGTCGATGCCCGCTCTCGGCGACGTCCTCGCGGAGCCCCTCGGCCTGACCTTCCAGCAGACGATGGCGTACAGCGCGTGTTTCGCCGTCGGCCTGGTGGTCCTCGTCGGCGCCCTGCGCCCCGCGCTCGTCGTGCTGCACGCGGCGTGGACGTCGCTGTGGCGCAGCGACGGGACGCCCAGGAAGCCCTTCACGGATTCCTTCTACGGGTGGATCTACAAGATCTTACGCACCGCGCTGCTCATGGTCGCCCTGGCGTGGACGTACATCGTCATCGTCCCCATCGCGTCGACGGGGGCGCACTCCCTGTTCCCGCCCGAGAAGTGCCTGAAGATGCTCAGGATCATCTTCTACGGGTACTCCCTCAACTCGTTCCGCCAGCGCTACCTCGCGCGCGCCGCCGGGTCGCTGCGGCAAAAGATTTACGGCAAAGCCGAGCCCGCCGACCTCATCCCCGCGCACGTGTATAACCGCGAGACCGGCGTCCTGGTCTGGTCGCTCACGTTCCTCGCCGCGCTCGACTCCCTCGGCCTGCCTCTGCAGTTCGTCGTCAAGGCCTTGGGCGCGTCGACGGTGGTCCTGGGTATCCTCGCGTCGGTGGTGCTGCGAGACACGGTGGCCAACTACTTCGGCGGGCTCATCGTCATCGCCGCCGGGTGGTTCTCCCCGAAGGAGGTGGTTCGCGTGTTGCTCAGCGGCCGCAGAGAAATCTCCGGCCGCGTCGAGCACATCGGTCTGATGTACACGAAGCTCATCAACCGCGCCGGGAAGGTGGCGTACATCCCGAACTCCGCGATGGTCGCGCACAAGGTGGAGAACTTATCCCGCGCCCCCTACCGCGAGTTCCGCGAGCAGCTCGCCATCCCGTTTAAAGATTTGGGCCACGTCCCGGACATCCAGGAGCGGATAGAGGCGTTTTTGCGGAGCACCGCGGGCGCGGACATGATGCGCGGCGTCAGCTTGGCGCCCAGGTGCACGCTGACGGGCATCAACTCCTTCGCGGGGGGCGCGGTGTTGGAGGTGGTGTGCTACAACGACTACCGAATCTTGCGAAAGGAGGGGTTCACGACGATGCGGCTGAGGCACCACATGTTCCTCGGCATCGCGGAGATTTTCGAATCCCTCGGCGTGGACTTCGCCATCGCCGGCGGAGGGGGCGCCGCGATGGGAGGTCAGGCGGGGTACCAGAGCCTCGCGGATAACGGCCTGGAGTCGTACGACTCCACCGCGCAGGGACCGTACGGGCACAAGCGAGAGGACGCGCTCATCGATCAGCTGGACGACAGAGCCGCCGTGGGAATGTACGCCAAGACGCCCTGGTTATGAAAACCGCTTCGCGCGGCGTCGAAAAAAGCGTATCGGCGAGAAAAAAGAAACGAAACGCGGAATCGGGTTTCGCTTCGCCGCGAGAGAAGACGGAAGCGGCGAGAACGGAGAGGAAGCCGCGTCACGCGCGGTGAGAGGAAGGGGCGACCGACCCACCCACGAGTAGTCATTTATCGGGCGCGCCGCGCCGTTGTACAAAAACGCCACACTCGCGAGCGTCGAACCTCGCGACGAATTTCTTTCTTCTCACTCGCGCGCTCTCGTCGTCGCCTCCCCTCCTCCCTCGTCACCTCCGCATCTGCGTGAACGCCGGGTTCGCGTTCGAAGGCTGCGTCTGCTGCTGCGCGCCGAACCCTCCCCCGGAGCTCGCCGCGGCGCCGAACCCTCCGCCTCCCCCGAACGCACCTCCGCCCCCGAACGGAGACCCGCCGGGTTGCGCGGCTTGGCCGAAGGGACTCCCCGCCCCAGGAGCGCCCCGCCCGCTGAACGCCCCGCCCCCGCCCGCCGCCGCCGCCGCCGCGCCGAAACCGCCGGGCTGCGTCGCGAACGACCCGAACCCGCCGCCGCCGGAGCTCCCCGCCGCCGCCGCGCCGAAGGGCGACGACGACGCCTGCCCGAACGCGGAACCGCCGCCGCCGCCGCCGCCGCCGAACGGGGACCCCCCGCCGAGCTGCGCGGTCTGCCCGAACGCCGACGCCTGCTGCGTGAACGCGGACTTCGTCGCGGGAGACCCCCCGCCGAGCTGCGCGGTCTTCCCGAACGCCGACGCCTGCTGCGTGAACGCGGACTTCGTCGCGGTCTGTCCGCCGCCGAACGGCGACGCGCCGGTACTCGCCGCGCCGCCGCCGAAGGCCGAGACGCCGGAGGCCGCGGGCGCGCCGAACGCGGAGGACGAGGACGCCGCGCCGAACGCGGAGGAGGTGGACGCCGCGCCGAACGCGGAGGGACCACCCCCGAACGCGCCGGACCCGCCACCGAACGCCCCAGACCCCCCCCCGAACGCGCTAGACCCGCCCCCGAACGCGCCGGACCCGCCCCCGAACGCGCCGGAACCCCCGCCGGCGGTCTGCCCGAACGCGCCGGATCCCCCGCCGAACGCGCCCGACCCCCCGCTCCCGCCGAACGCCCCGCCGCCGCCGCCGCCCGCCGCCGCCGCCGCCCCGAACGGGGAACTCGCCGCCGCGCCGCCGCCGCCGCCGAGCGCCGCGGGGGTGCCGAACGCGCCGCCCGGGCTCGCCGGCGCGGGGGTGCCGAACGCACCGCCGAGGCCCTTCGCGAACGGAGAAGAAACCGGAGAAGACCCGCCCGCGCCCGCGCCCGCCGCGCCGCCGAGGCCGAACCCGCCGAACCCGGCGGACACCGCCGCCGCCGACCCCCCGGATCCCGAGGCGGAACTCGCCGCGCCGAAAGGCGAGGAGGGCTGCGACCCCGCGCCGGGCGTGGACGGCTGGCCGAACGCGCCGGAACCCGCGGAGCCGCCGCCGCCGCCGGAGGCGAGTTGGCCGAAGGCGGACGGCGTCGCCGGAGCCGCCGCCGCCGCCGCGGCGAAGCCGCCGAAGCCGGACTTGGCCGGCGTCCCAAACGCCGACCCCGAAGAAGAAGACGCCGCCCCGCCGAACGCGGACCCGGAAGAAGACGCGCCCGGCGCCGCAGCCGCCGCCGCCGCCGAGCCGAACGGAGACGCCGCAGCGGAAGATCCGGTGCTCGCGCCGAACGGACTCGCGGGCGCCGCCGCAGGCGATTTCGGCTCGGGGGCGAGCGTCGTCTCCGACCCGAAGGCTTTCGGCGTCGCGATCGACGCCGGCGCGGAGGCGCCAAACGCCGACGACGAAGCGCTCGTGGCGGCGCCGAACACGCTAGAAGGCGCGCTCAGGGCGGCGCCGAACGCGCCGGAAGAAGCGCTCGTGGCGCCGCCGAGCGCGCTAGAAGGCGCGCTCAGGGCGGCGCCGAACGCGCCTGCACTCGCCGCGGCGGTGCTCGCGCCGAACCCGAACCCTCCCGCGGGCGTCGTCGCGGCGGCGAGCGGCGCGGGCGCCGCCGACTTCCCCGCCGCCTTGTCGAGGTCGTCCTGGAGCGCCTTCTGCGCCGACGCGTACCCCGCGTTCGCCTTGGCGAGGAACGCCGCCGAGAACCCGCCGGAGGTGGCGGCGGGAGCCGAAGCCGCCGCCGAAGAAGCGGCGCCGCTCGACGCCGCCGCCGCCGCGAAAGGCGACGCCGACGCGGAGGACGCCGCGGGCGCGAGAGAAAACGCCGGCGCGGGCTTCGCGTCCGCCGAGGAGGACGCCGCCGAGGAGGACGCCGACGCGCCGAAACCAAATGCGGGCGCCGCGGTGAACGCCGCCGCCGCGGGTTTCTCCTTGCTCTTCAGCTCCTCCTCCAGAGCCTCCTGCGCCTTGGCGTACCCCGCGTTCGCCTTGGCGAGGAACGCCGCCGAGAACCCTCCGCT
>MDSW01161155.1_pt1 | contig 14140 bp, 12 predicted proteins | sample 811171 | NCBI WGS metagenome assembly MDSW01 (sample SAMN05326641, study PRJNA326480) | marine metagenome | isolation source: seawater | place: Atlantic Ocean: North West | collected 2012 | reverse complement strand
GCGGCGGCGGCGGCGACCTAGATCCCCTGCTTGCCTATCAGCGCGATCAGGCATTTGAAGACTCGGTCGACTTCCACGCCGCCATGAAGGCCGCCTGCGACACCCATCCCGGTGCCGATCATGCCCACATGAAAGCGCATTGCGACACCTATTTCCACCTCGCCCACCGCGACGAGCCGCGCGGTACCGGCGGCATATTCTATGACCGCTTCAATACCGGCAACTGGGACGCGGATTTCGGTTTCACGCAGGAGGTCGGCAAACAGTTTGCGGATGTCTACCCGAAACTCGTCGCCCGCCGCTTGAATGAGGCCTGGAGCGAGGCTGAGCGTGAGGAACAGCTGATCCAGCGCGGGCGCTATGTCGAGTTCAACCTGCTCTATGACCGCGGCACGACCTTCGGCCTCAAGACCGGCGGAAACGTGACGAGCATCCTCTCTTCGATGCCGCCGGTGGTGAAATGGCCTTGATCCACAGGGCGGCGCGCTCCCCTGCCCCAAAAGCTGGCGAAAGCGTCAAGAAACGCGGCTAGGGGCCTCCGACCTCCTGTTTAATTTCGATTACGTAATGACCTTATCGTTTCTCGACGATATAAGCGCCGCAGATGGTGGCGCACATGAAAGGCTTTCCCTGGGGCACAGGCTTACTGCTGCTGTTCGCGACGGTTGTGGCCGCCGCGGTGGGCGGACTTGTCTCCGGCGGGGAGGCCGATCCCTGGTACGCCGCCCTCAACAAGCCCGCGCTGACGCCGCCGGGTCTTGCTTTCAGGCTCGTCTGGCCGGCCCTGTTCCTGCTGATGATCGCGGGCGGGCTGACGGTACTTTGGCGGGCCGGGGACAATCATGCCGCCAGCAGCCCGCTCGGCATTTACTACACCATGCTGACCGTGAACGTGGCCTGGAGCCTTGCCTTTTTCGGTTTTCACGAGGTTGCGCTGGCGCTGGGCGTGCTGATCGCGCTCTGGCTGCTGATTGTGGCCATGATGCAGGCCTTCTGGCGATACTCGCAGCTCGCCGCCCTGCTGCAGGTGCCATACCTCGCCTGGGTCAGCTTCGCCTTCTATCTGAACGCCAGTATCTGGATCATGAATTAAGGCGGGACACCAGAGCCTCGCGGGAGAGGCTGAAGCCGGAGGCGATCCAGTCCTCTTCCAGCCGCCGGAGAGTCTCCCCGATCGCAAGTCCGGACAGGCCCGCCGCCAGCGCATCATCGCCGCCCAGCGGAAATTGAGGCCGCTGCCAGCTGCCCGCCACTGCAATCAGCGCCTTCAGGTCCGCCGAATCGGAATGCTGAGCTGCCTCGATCAGGGCGCGGTCGCGGATCGCTTCGGCGCCGTGCCGGTAGAAAAGTTCGGGCCAGCTTCCGGGTGACGCCTCCAGCACATGGCCGATCGCCGGATCGGCCCAGGCCGCAAGCCTGCTGCTCTCCGCATTCGACAGGCGGAGGCGTTTTGAGGTCTCGGCCACCTCCCGCGTCCGGCGCGGCAGCAGGGCCATCACGCGCTGCAGCGGATCGGGCGCAAGACCGGCCGCCTGTTCCATCGTCACAAGCGAGGGAAGTTCAGCCGCCGTCGCCCCTGGCAGGACCACGTCCAGCACGCCACTCTCTTCCATGGCGAGCATGGCCTCGGATGGAGCGGGCGCTTCCAGCAGGCGTTTCAACTCTTTCCAGATACGTTCGGACGCAATCTTCCTCAGGCCTTCCTTCTGCCGTCCGCAGGCGGCAAGCCCCTCTTCGTCGATCCCGGCGCCATACCAGGCATTGAAGCGGAAGAAGCGGAGGATGCGGAGATAGTCCTCGATCAGCCGCTGGTCGCCATCCCCGATGAAGACCACCCGGCCATCCAGCGCGTCCTGAACGGAGCCCGGCACCACTTCGAACAATTCTCCGTCAGGACCGGCATAGATGGCGTTCAGGCGGAAGTCGCGCCGCTGGGCGTCCTCGGCCCAGTCTTCAGTAAAGGCCACCACGGCGCGGCGGCCATCGGTCTCGACATCGCGGCGGAGGCTCGTGATCTCGAAAGGGACACCGTCAACAATTGCCGTGATCGTGCCGTGTTCGATCCCGGTCGGCTCAGCGCGGATTCCCGCCGCTTTCAGCGCAGCGAAGCTTGCCTCCGGCACCAGTTGGGTTGCGATATCGATATCGTCTGCCGCGACGCCGCGCAGCGTGTTGCGCACACAACCGCCGACAAAACGCGAGCCGCCGGGACGCGCCGCCTCCAGCGCCGCCATCACAATGCGTGACTCCGCGCGCGTCAGCCAGTCCGCGGAGAGACGGTCACTCGCCGTCATCGCCGGCCGGTTCGGGCGTTTCGCCTGCAGGCTCTGCCGCACCGCCGGGGTCATCGCTCAGCGGCCGTCCGGCATTCTGGAGGTCATGCTCGCAGGGATAAAGCTCTCCCGGCACCAGCTTGCCGTCCACATAAGTTGTCGGCTTGCGGCACATGTCAGAGCTACGGTCTTCAAGGAAAGCCAGCACGAAATACGCCGCCACTGCCAGGGCGAGGCCGATGATGAAGAGCAGATTGATCGGCCATTTACGGCGGCCTTCCTGCTCGGCCGTTGCGGTCGCCAGCAGGTACAGCCCGAACACCATGAACGGGGTCGCAAAGATCAGAAGTTCGAACAGAATACGGCCGGCCAAATCAGCTCTCCCTCAGATAGCTTTCATCTTGATAAGCTGTTGAAGCGCTAAGCAAAACCCTAATCAGTCATCGTAGAGCGTATGATAAAGCCTGCGGATGATCCCTGCCGTCACGCCCCAGATGCGGAAACCGCCATGGGGCATCTCATAGAAACGGCGGGCTTTGCCACGGTAAACTGCCTCGCCGGTCTGATGGTTCGCGATGTTCATCAGGAAGCTGAGCGGCGTCTCGAACACATCCGCAACCTCCATCGGATCGGGCACGGGCTCGAAATCTGCGGGCAGCAGGCCGACAACCGGCGTGATGCGGAATCGCGTGCCGGTAATATAGGGCGTGCCCATGCCGAGGACGTTCACATCGGCCGGACTGACCCCGACCTCCTCCTCCGCCTCCCGCAGCGCCGCAGCGACCACGTCGGCATCGCCGGGATCGACCTTGCCGCCCGGAAACGCGACCTGGCCCGCATGGGTCGGCATCGTGTCGGGCCGCAGGGTGAGGAGCGCCGTCGCACCATGCTTGCGCGGCAGGATGCCGATCAGCACCGCCGCTGGCCGTACGGTGGTCGCTTCGTCTGGCGTCAGGAAATCCATGTCGCCATATTCTTCGAGCCGGCTCTCGCCGCCCGGCGGGTCGAGCCGCTCGGCGACGCGCTCAAGAAAGTCTTCAAGGCCGGCCCAAGCCATGGGGGTCAGTCCGCCGGCCCGATGGGAAAGAACTTGCCCTGACTCCAGACGCCCAGCATGCCGGAGCCGTCCGGTGCCTCCTCCGCCAGCTCGGCCAGTTCGTAGAAGACCGGCCGGGCGAGCTTCGCCTCCAGCCTCCCGCGCACCAGCACATAAGGCGCAGGCTCACCGGTCTGCGGATCGGTCTCGACCCGTAGCGGCGCGTCCGGCCCGGCAAGGGTGATATCGCCAAGATTGGTCAGGAAGGCGAGCGTCTGGTCGCGTCCCGGCGCGCCTGCCCGATCGACGCGCACCGCGATGAAGGGGGCATCCTCGACATGGACGATCACTTTCTCGTGCGGGGTGACGAGGTAGGTCTTCCCGTCCTCATCCTTCCGCAGAATGCGGGAGAAGACCTTCACCAGCCGCTCGCGATTGATCCGCCCGCCTTCGTGCCACCAGCTGCCATCGGCGCGGATTTCCATGCCGATATCGCCACAATTCTGCGGATTCCACAGGTGGACCGGCGGCAGTTTGCCGTCGGCCTTGCCATCGGGAAGGATCGCTTTAAGCGTGTCTTCGAGGCTGATTGTGTTGCCGGGACTGGATTTCACGAATTGCTCCGCCATGATGCGGCCTTAGAGATAGGTTTGTTTTTAGAGTACGTGAACCCGGAGGCGCCCTTTTGATGGCCGATACTGACCAGGTAAGTGATGCAATTGTTGCCGAAGCGGAGGCTGCAGCGGAAACGCTCGCCCAGGTGAAGGCAGAGATTGCGAAGGCCGTTTTCGGCCAGGAACGCGTGGTTGAGCTGTCGCTCGCCGCCGTCCTTGCCGGGGGCCACGCGCTGCTGATCGGCGCGCCGGGGCTTGCCAAGACGCGCCTTGTCGAGGCGATGGGCACGGCGCTCGGCCTGACAAATCAGCGGATCCAGTTCACGCCGGACCTGATGCCATCAGACATCATCGGCTCCGAAGTCCTCGATGAAAGCCCGACCGGTCAGCGCACCTTCCGCTTCCTCAAGGGCCCGATCTTCACCCAGCTGCTGATGGCGGACGAGATCAACCGCGCCAGCCCCCGCACGCAGTCTGCCCTCCTGCAGGCGATGCAGGAGCGGCATGTCACCGTCGCGGGTGTGCGGCATGACCTTCCCGCGCCCTTCCATGTGCTGGCCACCCAGAACCCGATCGAGCAGGAAGGCACCTATCCCCTGCCCGAAGCCCAGCTCGACCGCTTCCTGCTGAAGGTCGACGTGAACTATCCCGACATGGACACGGAACGCCGCATCCTGATTGAGACGACCAGCGGCGCCGATGCCGTCGTGCGCCCGGCGCTCGACCCGGCCCGCCTGATCGCCCTGCAGGATCTTGTGCGCCGCATGCCGGTTGGCGAAAAGATCGTCGCATCCATCCTCGCGCTTGTCCGCGATGCGCGGCCGGAGCAGACGAGCGATGAGCGCGTGAAACGCCTCGTCGACTGGGGGCCCTCCCCGCGGGCCGGTCAGGCGCTGATGCTGGCGGCGCGGAGCCGCGCGCTGTTGCGCGGACGTCTTGCGCCTTCTCTGGAAGATGTCGAAGCGCTCGCCGAGCCCTGCCTCGGCCACCGCATGGCGATGCGCTACGACCCGACCGGCGAAGCGCCGGGCCTCAGTGAACTGATCAACGACCTCGCACGGAAGGTAGCGTAGCGCTCCCGGAATGACTCCCGCCGCCGATCTCCGCGCTGAAGCTGAAAGCCTTGCCCGCCAATTGCCCGGCCTGAACTTCAAGGCCGAGGCGAGCGAAGCCGCGCATATCGGCTCCGCAGGCCGCCGGCGCCCCGGCACGGGCGAGGAGTTCTGGCAGTTCCGCCGCTATGCGCAGGAAGATGCCGCCGACCGGGTCGACTGGCGCCGCTCTGCCAAGGGGCACGACCTTTACGTTCGCGAGACGGAGCTTGAGACCGCCCGCACGGTCCTGTTCTGGTGCGATGACGATCCCGGCTTCCGCTGGAAGGGCGAGGGCGACCTCCGCACCAAGGCTGAAGAGGCGAGGCTGCTGATGCTGGCGCTCGGAATTCTCCTGTCGAAGGATGGCGAGCGGATTGGCGCGCTTGGCTCCGGACGCCCGGCCAGCTTCGGCAAGCGCGCCGTTGACCGCCTCGCCGACGACCTTGCCCGCGGCACAGGCCGCACCTTTCCCTCCGCGCCGAAATCCGCAGCGACAGTGATCCTCGCCTCCGACTTCTATGATCCGGTCGCGGAATGGCAGGCCCGACTGGGGCCGATAGCTGCGAAATGCCCTGAAGGCGTGCTGCTCGCGGTCTCTGCCCCCATTGAAGAGAGCTTTCCCTTCGAGGGCCGTGTGAAACTCCATCGGCCCGGCGCCGCGATCGACCGCATTCTCGGCCGGGCTGAAACAATGCGGGAGGACTATCTCCGCCGCTTCACGGAACAGCGCGAGGCCCTGAAGAAACTGGCGGGCCAGTTAGGCTGGCGCTTCATCGCCCACACGGTCGGCCAGCCAAGCCTTGAGGGCGCCGCGCGCCTGAAAGCGCAGGTCGAAACCTTCGGAGCGAAGGGATGACCGCACTCGGCCCGTTCCTTCTGGGTGAGCCCTGGGCGCTGGCCGCCCTTGCGGCGCTGCCCATCATCTGGTGGATCCTGCGCGCGACCCCGCCTGCCCCGAAGGATGTGGAGCTGCCCTCCCTCCGCCTGCTGGAAGGCGTCGAACCGCGTGAGGAAACCCCGGCCCGTACGCCGTGGTGGGTGTGGCTGATCCGTACACTGGCGGTTGCGGCCGCCATTCTCGGCCTCGCCCAGCCGGTCTATGCACCGGGCGCGAGAACGGAAACGGCGGACGGCACCGGCTCGCTCCTGATCGTGGTCGACAATGGATGGGCGTCCGCGCCGCGCTGGCCGGAGCTGGTCAATGCGGCCACGGCAACGCTCGATACCGGCAGCCGCGACGCACCGGTTCACCTGTTGCTGACAGCGCCGCAACAATTCAATCCGGACCCGGCAGAGATCGTCTCACGCGCAGACATGGGCAAGCGGCTGAGCTCGCTGCGTCCGCAGGCCTGGGCCCCCGACCGGAACGACGCCCTCGCCCGGCTGGAGGACTCGAACCTCCGGCCCGAGCGTATCTTCTGGGCGAGCGACGGACTGAAAGGCGAAAGCGGCGAAGCCTTTGCCGCCGCACTTGCGTCTCGCGCACCGCTCACCGTCTATGCCGCGCCGCCTGCCGGGCCGGCCGTGATTTCCGGCATTTCCTCGCAGACCGATTCCGTCTCCGTCACCGCCCGCCGGGCCTCCGGCGCGGGCGAGGCGCGGGGCTTTGTCTCCGCCATGACGATCGACGGCTCGGCTCTGGCCACCGGCGCGCTGGACTTCGCCGAAGGCCAGACCGAAGCCGTCGCGGAGTTCAGGATTCCCGCCGCCGCCCTCGCCCGCATCGCGCGGTTCAGCGTCACCGGCCAGCAGGGCGCGGGGACTGTCTGGCTGTGGGATTCCGCCGACCGCTCCCGCCGCGTCGGCCTTGTCGATGCCGGGTCCGCTGCCCAGCCGCTGCTCTCCGACATGCATTATGTGCGGAAGGCGCTGGAGCCCTTCGCGACGATCACGGAAGGCAGTATCGAAAATCTCGTCGCGGCGTCGCCCGATGCCATCGTGATGACGGATGTCGGCCAGATCCTGCCGCATGATGCGGAGCTCCTGGAAGAATGGGTCCAGCAGGGCGGCGCGCTGATCCGCTTTGCCGGCCCGCACCTTGCTGCGCAGGGCGACAATCTGCTTCCTGCGCCGCTGCGCCGGTCGTCCCGCGCCCTTGGCGGGGCGCTTGCCTGGGATGAGCCGCAGGCCATGGCGCCCTTCCCGGAAGCCTCTCCCTTTGCGGGCCTTCCCGTACCGCCGGATGTGCGGATCAACCAGCAGGTCCTCGCCCGTCCGGGACCGGAGCTTGCCTCCAAGACCTGGGCACGCCTTGCGGACGGCTCACCGCTTGTGACGGCGGACGCGCGGGGTGCGGGCATGCTGATCCTGTTCCACATCACCGCCGGGCCGGATTGGGCGGACCTTGCCTATTCCGGCACCTTCTCCCAGATGCTGCGCCGGTCCATCGCAGCCGGACGGGGAGAATCCGCAGCCGATGGCGAAGGTGCCTACACCCCTGCCCTCACCCTCGACGGCTATGGCCGCCTGACCGCCGCCGGGCCGAATGCCGCGCCGCTGAAAGCGGCTGATTTTGGCACCGTCAAACCCTCGGAAGCCCACCCGCCAGGACTGTATCAGGGACCTGCCGGTACCCGTGCGCTGAACGCCGGCGCGCGCGAGCGTCCAGCCCTGATCGAGACCTGGCCCGCCTCTGCCCGCCTGCTGGGAGATGCGGAAGCGCGGTCGCTCCGGCTCGCAGGGCCGTTGCTGGCCTTTGCCGCGCTTCTTCTGGCGCTGGACCTCTTTATCGCGCTGCTCGTTGCCGGGCGGCTGCCGCGGCCGGGGCGCAAAGCCGCCAGCGCAGTAATTCTGCTCACGGCGGGGCTGATGGTGATCGCGCCGCAGGAAACCGCCAGTGCGCAGTCCGTTCAATACGAGCTGATGCCGGACGGGACCTATCGCCGGATCACGGCGGACCCGCGAGTCATCCGCCTGCCGAATGGCAACGCCACGCAGAAGGAAGTCGATGCCGCGCTCGAAATGCGCCTCGCCTATATCGAGACACCCGACCGCGCGCTGAATGAACGGACGCGCGCAGGCCTCTTCGGCCTGTCCAATGTCCTCAGCCTGCGCACCTCGGTGGAGCCTGCCGAACCGCACGGCGTGAACCTCGAAACCGACTCGCTCGATCTCTATCCGCTGATTTATTTCAATGTGCCGGACAGCATGCCGCCCCTTTCCGAGACGGCGATTGCGAACCTCAATGCCTATCTCCGCGCCGGCGGCGCGCTGGTGATCGATACGCGGGCCGGCGGAAATATCGGGACGGACACGGATGTCTCTCGGCTGGAAACGCTGCTCGAAGGACTCGATGCACCCGCGCTTCAGCCCGTCGCGCAGAACCATGTCCTGACGCGAACCTTCTACCTGCTCGACGACTTTCCCGGCCGCTACGCCCAGCGCCGCCTGTGGATCGAACAGCCGGGCAGTCCCGGCGCTCCGCGCGGCGATGGCGTCTCCCGCCTGATCATCGGCGATGCCGACTGGGCCTCTGCCTGGGCCATCGACGAACAGGGCCGGGACCTTTACTCCGTTGACGGCGGGCAGACGCAACGCGAGATGGCGCGGCGCTTCGGTGTCAATCTGGTGATGTACGTCCTGACCGGCAGCTACAAGGATGACCAGGTTCACCTGCCTGCCCTGCTCGAACGCCTTGGTGACGGCGAGGAGGATGAACCCACGCCCCGCCTGCCCCTGAACATCCAGGACGGAGGACCGCAATGATCGACGCGACCCGTCTCGGCTTTGATCCCTTCCTTGGATGGCCTGCCCTCTGGCTCGTCGCGGCGCTCGCGGGCCTTGCCTGGCTCGCCTACATCTTCCTGCGCGGAAAGGCGTGGGCAACGCGCGGCCTTGCGCTGACACTCCTTGCCGCCGCCCTTTCCAATCCTTCGCTGGTGAAGGAAGAGCGGGAGCCATTGCCGTCCGTCGCGGCGATCATACTTGATCGATCGGAAAGCATGGAGTTCGGCGACCGCGCCGCCGCGGCTTCCGCCGCCTTTGCCGCGCTGCAGGCTGAGCTCGAAGCAGACCCGTCCCTCGAAGTCCGCATTCTGGAGAGCGATCCCGGTGCGGATGGCACCAACCTCTATGGCGCCCTTGAAGGCCTGATGGCAGACGTGCCGCGCGACCGCATTGCCGGGGCGATCATGATCACCGACGGCCAGGTGCATGACCTGCCGGATGTGGACGACGAAGACCGCCAGATCGGCCCGCTGCACGGCCTGATCGTCGGCGATCCCGACCGGGGCGACCGCCGCGTGACCATCGTCGACTTCCCCAGCTTCGGCATTGTGGGCGAGCGGGCCGACATGGTGATCCGCGTTGACGATCCGAATGGCGGCGAGGTGACCGTCAATGTCTCGATCAATGGCGGCACGCCGGAGCGCCTCCGCGTTCAGGCAGGCGAGAATACAAGCCTCCCGATCGAGATCGAGCGGCGCGGCGAAAATGTCATCGTGGTGGAGGCGCCGCCAGGACAGGACGAGCTGACCATTGCGAACAACCGCACCGCCGCGACGCTTTCCGGCGTGCGCGACCGGCTACGCGTGCTGCTGGTGACCGGCAAGCCGAACCAGGCGGGACGGGTCTGGCGGGATCTGCTGAAATCCGACCCGTCCGTGGACCTCGTCCACTTCACCATTCTGCGCCCGCCCTACAAGACCGACTATACGCCGACGGAAGAACTCGCCCTCATCGCCTTCCCGACAGAGGAGCTTTTCGAGGAGAAGCTGGAAGACTTCGATCTCATCATCTTCGACCAGTATGAGCGCCGGGGTGTCATCACCCAGTCCTATCTCGCCAATATGGCGCGCTATGTGACCGATGGCGGCGCGCTGTTGATCGCGGCGGGCGAGCCCTTTGCGGGGCCGGGTAGTCTCGCCCGCTCGCCGCTCGCCTCCGTGCTGCCGGCTTCCCCCACCGGGAACATCTATACCGGCAACTACACGCCGGCACTGACAGAGCCCGGCAAGCGCCATGCCGTCACCGCCCCGCTGGACGGCGACAGCTGGGGCGGCTGGATGCGTTATATCGAGGCGACCGCACAGGCAGGCGATGTCCTGATGAGCGGACCGGAGGGCAAACCGCTGCTAATTGTCGACCGCGTCGATGAAGGCCGCGTCGGCATGCTGATGACAGACCAGATCTGGCTCTGGGCACGCGGCCATGATGGCGGCGGCCCGTTTGCGGAGCTGATCCGCCGCATCGTCCACTGGATGATGAAGGAGCCGGAACTGGAAGAGCGGAAGCTGAGCCTGATCGCGGAGGGTGACACCGCCCGCGCCGAGCTGCGGACCCTGCTGGATACCGCTCCGCCGCTGGCCATCGAGACACCGGAGGGCAGTTATCTGGAGCCGGAATGGCATCAGCAGGCACCGGGCGTGTTCGCGGCCGAGGCACCGATTGACCAGCTCGGCCTCTATCGCGCCGAAGCGGGCGGCCTCGAAGCCGTCACGCTCAGCGGACCGGCAAATCCCAGGGAGTATGCCGATCTTCAGTCCACAACCGAAGTGCTTGCACCTCTGGCGGAGGAAACCGATGGCGGTGTGATCCGTCTCAATGCCTCTGGCACCAATCTTCCCCAGATCCGCCGGACGGGACAGCGCGGCAATTCCGCAGGCTCCGACTGGATCGGCCTCCGGGAGCGCGGCGCCTATGCCGTCCGCTCGTCCGCCAGCCAGCCGCTCCTGCCGGGGATCGGCGCAGCGGCGGCGCTGATTTTCTTCCTGTTGCTGGCCTGGCGGCGTGAGGGACGCTAGGAACGCCAAATGCCTAACACCCGCAGCCTTCCCGCTCTTCCTGTGCAGCCCGACAGCGTTGCCTGGCCGACGGAATCCTGGCCGGAGGGCGCACCGGAGGCGGACACTGCCCGTCTCAACGCATTGCTGGATCACGCCTTCGCTGATCAGCCGCCCGAGGACCTTGGCGAGACACATGCCTTTCTGGCCATTCAGGGTGGGAAGATCGTAGCCGAGCGATATTGGCAGGACTACACCGCTGACAGCACCTACCCTTCCTGGTCCAAGGCGAAGAGCATCACCCATGCGCTGATCGGCATTCTTGTCCGTGACGGAAAGATTGATATCCACGCGCCGGCCGATGTGCCCGAGTGGCAGGCAGACGGCGATCCGCGGAAGGCGATCACGCTCGACCAATTGCTGCGTATGTCCAGCGGGCTGAAATTCGTCGAGGAATATGTCCCCGGCACCGTCTCGGATGTCATTGAGATGCTGTTCGGTTCGGGCAAGGCGGATGTCGCCGCCTATGCCGCCGGCCAGCCGCTGGCACATGCGCCCGATACATTCTGGAACTATTCGAGCGGCACGAGCAATATCGTCTCGCGCATTGCGTCCCGCGCGGCCGGAAAGACCGGCGAGGATTTCCGCGCCTTCATGCTCGGCGAGCTTTTCAAGCCGGTCGGCATGACCTCGCCCATTCCCAAATTCGATGAGGCCGGCACCTTTATCGGTTCCTCCTTCTGCTATTGCACCGCGCGGGATTTCGCCCGCTTCGGCCTGCTCTACCTGCGGGATGGCATCTGGGAAGGAAAACGCCTCCTGCCGGAAGGCTGGGTGGACTATGCCCGCACGCCGACACCGACCCCTCCGGAAGAGCCCCTCGGCTATGGTGCACACTGGTGGCTTGGCATGTGCGGACCGGGCAGTTTTTCCTGCAATGGATATGAAGGTCAGTACACAGTCCTGATCCCGGAACTTGACCTGGTCCTTGTACGGCATGGCCGGACGCCACTGGAGACCAGGGAAACCGCGCAGCATTGGCTGGCGCAGATCGCGGATTGTTTCCGCAAATAAGGCCAGACCAATTGGGCGCTGTTAACTCTCGGTAAAACGCGCGGGGGCTAAATGGCTCGCAACAGGCAAAATGCCATTCAATCGGGCCGAAACAATCATGCAAGCCGTACCAGTGCCGCTCAAAGAAACGCCGCCGGCCGCCACACCGGAAGCCCGGGAACCCTTTCACGAGGTCTATCTGAACGCCGGCAAGGTGTTCGAGCTGATCAAGAAACACCAGACGCCGCCGGATCCGCATACCTATGCCATGTGGTATGCATATGTGACCGGACAGGACCCGCGCCTGACCGAGGAAATCGATGCGGCACTGGCGGTCAGCGGCCGGTTGAGCCCGTTCGAGATCGAGGCTTTCTACCAGGACATTCTCATCCATACCTCCGCCGAGACGGCGCGGCGGAATATCGGACAGGCAATCGAGAAAGAGATCCAGAGCGCGCTCCAGATCATCCAGAAGGGCGTCCGGAACAACAAGGATTACGGCGAGTCCCTCCGCGAAGCGGGCCGCGACCTGAGGCCATCGGCGTCGAATGAAGATGTTACCGCGCTCGTCACGCGCCTGCTCGACGCAAACCTTCGCATGTCGCAGGCAACGCTGGAGCTGAACAGCGGCCTTCAGGCATCGCAGGCGCAGATCGCCTCGCTGAACAAGGAACTGGAAGAAGCCCAGGCCCAGTGCACGCAGGACCCCCTGACCGGCACCGCCAACCGCCGTGCCTTCGGCAAGCGGCTGGAAGAGGAAATGCAGACCGCCGAAACTGCAGGCGACAATCTGTGCCTGGCAATCGCGGATATCGATCACTTCAAGCGCGTCAACGACACCTATGGCCACCTTGTGGGCGACACGGTGCTGCAGATGTTCGCCACCATAATCACCAACAATATCAAGGGCCGGGACATGGTGGCGCGGCTTGGTGGCGAGGAGTTCGCCATCATCCTTCCGAAAACGGATCTCTTTGCCGCCTACAATCTGCTTGTCCGGATCAAGCATTGCTTCAAGGACACGAAAATGCCCGTCCGCGGCAGTAGCGAGAAGCTGTCTGGCGTCACCGCCTCATTCGGCATTGCCCGGTTCGAATCTGGCATGTCGATGGAAGAATTCATTCAGAACGCAGACAACTATCTGTATGAAGCGAAGAATTCCGGACGCGACAAGGTCAAGGCCAAAGGCTTCTGATCCCTCCCTGCACAATTGTCCGCATATGCGGAAACACATGCGGCAACAGGCTGAAATCAGGCGGGGATCAGGAGGAATCCATCCTCCCCTTCTTCGGCGCGGGCTGTGGCCATCCGGACAATGCCGCGGCAATGAGCCCCGGCAGGGCCGCCGCGACAATTCCCAGCTCAGCCCCCAGACGGTAGCTGCCCGTCTGAGGCAGGCATAGCGGGCGCGGTTCTTCCCGCGCCTGCATCTGTTGCAGCGCCCGGGCCATCCGCACGGCCGCAGCTTCCGGCGCCTGCAGGATTGCATGCAGCGCATTCAGGCGCGCGATCAGCGGCGCAGCGGGCAACGGTCCCGGTACGGGCGCAAGCCGCCCCTTCCCCGCATCCGCCGCCAGCCAGTCCGTCGCCAGTGCACAGCGCGCCGGGACCAGACGGAAACTGTATTGCGGGCTGAGGGCACGGAAGCTTTCCGTGACATCCTCCACCCCCTCCGGCACGGCCAATGCCGCACCCGCAGGCCGCGGCAATGGCGGCCGGAATGGCCCGACCACCAGATGCGCCGCAAGACACACGATCAGCCGCCGGACAATCACTTCCAGCGCCTTCAGCCTCGACAGCGTCCGCGCCCTCAGGCTCTTCGTGATCGTCCTGGGCGCAAGATGCAGCCCCGCCCGCCCGCGAATATCCACAAGCGCCCGCCGCGCCTGCTCAAACCCGTGCTCAAGAAACCCGTCTGTGATTTTCATGCGGAGGAGTATGACGCAGGGAGCTATCAGACGGATAGATATCGATAGAACGGAAATTTCCTCGGTTCTCCTGAGCCATTACTTGTGGTAGAATACATGTTCCACCATGGGGCGCCGGCAAAATTGGTGAGGATTGAATCAAGGGGGAACACGTGGCTGACGATACAACGAACACGGCTGTGGAGGCCAAATACATCATCTCTCTTTCGGGAGACATCGAGCTTGTTGGAGTTGCGCATGCCAAGACGGGGCACCCGACGCGCCTGCAATTCCAGTCGGGTTCAGGCAGCAAGATGGTAGCCCCGGTCCGGGTAGTTCCCGGACAAGTATATGCCGTATTCTGGCAGGTCTGGGGCAAATCCGGTAGCAAGGTATCGATCTCCTTCAAGCGAGACGGAAAGCAGGAGCAGTCAATCAAGAAG